>CETG01191454.1_pt1 | contig 35499 bp, 64 predicted proteins | sample 361471 | NCBI WGS metagenome assembly CETG01 (sample SAMEA2622696, study PRJEB7988) | marine metagenome | isolation source: saline water (ENVO:00002010), including | reverse complement strand
AGTGCTCCCAAAGCACCCGCGCTACCAAGCTGCGCCACGCCCCGATTTTTTATATTGTAGTGCATGACAGTTTAGTATGACTATGAATTTTTAGGGGTTATTGTTCTATCGGTGATTTTATGCCAAGCATATATTCAACTGACCTTTGGATCGAATATGTTAGCCATATCCAAAATACGATATAAATAGGGTAAAAGAGAAAGGTTAGTATTCCTGCAGAAGCAACAGTCACTATTAAGAAAAATATGACCCAAAAACCATTTGCCGCTAAGGAGATCATCGCTAAATCTGTTAGAGGGGGACGAAGATCTTTTCTCGCTTTATTTGAGCTGCCTCCCGACTTCCTACTTAAATAGGAAGCTCTTTCAGGTATTTTGTAGTGAAAATAAATACCACCAAGCCCACAACTAAAGATAATTAATAAAACTACTAGGATTGGTTCAAATAAGCCATTACTACTTTTGTCGATTCTTCTAATCACTTCAACCTGTTTGTAAGTTAGATAATATCCATAGAATCCACATGTAAGCAAACTAAAAAGAATAATTTCAATAGTAGGGGTATATCTAAATCCTTTGACTTTAGATATTTTTGCTGATAATTGAGTATCGTCATTTATTTCAATTCTTGATTCATTTCCATTTAAATTATTTTGATTCCCCTTGATTTCTTCTTCCTCAGTTTGTTCATTCTTTTTAGGTTGATTCTGAGATTTTGAGTTTTCTTCAATCATTCTAATTAGTTGCTTTATATGTATATTCTACTACTCTTGAGTGCAAATTTAAAAATATTTATGATCTTAAATTATTGAAGAAGTTCAGTTTTTATATCCTTTAACAAAAATATCTACTTTTTAAAACTGAAATATGGTTTTAATATTTGCCATTTAAAAGAACGTTTTAAGTAAATAAAAAAACTACAATTGATATGAAAGCTATTTTTTATTAAATAAATGAATCAAATTACAGAAATTCCAAGTGTTTCTAGTTCTGGTTGGTACCTAATAGCTTTTGTAAGTGTTTCTTCATTCTTATTACTTATTTTTCTTGGGAAAGAAAAGTAACCAATTCAAAAGTAAAATTCAGTATTAATGTTTAACCATAGTCTTTTTTTGATCGCTTATCCTAATAAGATTTTAGATAGGTTCCATTTATGGCTTATTTATAGTAATTAATTACAGCAAATACACCAACAACAAGAATAATTAATGCAGCACCATAGAAGATAAAGGGGATAAATGGATACTTGGTTAATGTAGATCTTACATTTTTTTTGATTTGTTCCTTGTCAATTTGTTTAGGAGGCAATCCTAATTCTTTTCTTCTTTTAGCTTCATTAATTTGTTTAGGGGGCAATCCTAATTCTTTTCTTCTTTTAGCTTCTCCCATAATCTTTATAATTAAGAATTGAATGATATTGTAATTCAATTTGACTCGCTGAGAGTATATCTAGCTTAATAAGAACACTGTTAATAATGAATTATAATCTAAATTTATAACGTTTGCTGACATACTCCTGATTAGTGTTTAGAGTCTTTCTATATAAAATGAATTTATCAATCTTAATATCATTCTGCCTAGCTCTGGGGCTCTCTGCAGCATGTGGTTTGAGGATATTTATACCACCACTGGCAGTTGGTATATTTTCTAAAACAGGATTTTTAGAGCTTGGAGATTCGTGGGATTGGTTAAGCAATGATTGGATAATAGCTGTTTTATTAATCGCATGCATTATTGAAGTTTGTGCAAGTTTAATTCCTTGGTTGAATAATTTTATGGATTTGATTGCAACACCTGCGGCAATAATTGCAGGAACAATTCTTGCTTTTTCGTCTTTAGATGGTCTTGATCCAGGTCTTCAATGGATTTTAGCGGTAATTTGTGGTGTTGTAGTAACTACGCCTTTTCAACTTTCAACAGTTTCACTTAGAGCCTTATCTACTACTTTTTCTGGTGGATTAGCCAGTCCCGTCTTTGGTGTTTTAGAAAATTTGATGGCAATTATAATTACCCTTTTTGTTCTTTTAATTCCAATTGCTAGTCTCTTCTTTATTTTTTTATTAGGGTTTTTAATTAATCATTTAATAAGCTCCTTAAGGAAAAGAAGGCGCAATCTATTAGATTAGTAAGGAATAAAAATTAAAAAAAAAAAAAAAAATAGCTAATGAATCATTCAGCCTTTGTGGTTTTTAAAAAATGAAAAAACCAAACAAAATATTACTACTGACCATAATCACTTATTTTGCATTACCTATTATTGTTAAAGCGGAATTAACTTCAGAAAAAGTAAAAGCAGCTCAACAAAAATTGTTTGTATTATGTGGTCTAAATGATGGGCTAGATAAGCAAAGATTAGAGAGTGAAATGAAATTTGTACTTGAACAACAAGGTATTAATTATAGTTTAAGCAAGGATAAAGATGTTATCGATAGAGCAAAAAACTTATTTGATATAGGCTCATGTGAAGGTATCCCAAGAAAAACCTACCTCTTTGATTGGGTAAAGTCTTTAGAGGCTTCAGGAGAAAGTTTTTATAAGAATTCTAATGATACAGAAAAGAAGATAATGGAATCCCTAGCTATAGCTACATGTAAATTTGATCAGAACTTTTTAACTCTTATGGAAAGGGATGAAGAAATTAACAATTTGATGATGAAAATAGATCAGAATCAAATAGATTTGAGTAAAATGCAAGGGTATGTTGAAGGATCAGTTTGGTATTCAAGTGCAAAATTAAATTCCAACTGTGAAAAAAATAAAAAGCGTTATAAATATCATCCAAAGATAATACTTAAATGAAAAGACTATTAGTCTTACAGCATTTGGAGAGAGAAGGTCCTGGATTGTTTTCTAGGATTGCAAAAGAGAGGGGATTAGGAATTTATGTATTCCGATTAGATCTTGGACATTCTCTTCCGATATTAGAAGAAGGCGATTTGGTTCTAATATTAGGTGGACCTATGGGGGTAAGAGATATTAATGATAATAAATACCCATGGTTATCTAATGAAATTGAATTTATAAGGGAAGCTCTAAATAAAAACATTGGAATTATTGGGGTTTGTCTTGGTGCTCAGCTTTTAGCTTATGCAGCTGGTGGTTATGTAGAAGAGCTTCTTGGTGGATCACCCCCTCAACCTTTGCCTGAGATTGGATGGGACTATATTTTTTCAGCCTCCAATTCTAAAATTAATTCGTTAAGTTCTTTTTTAGAAGAGCCAATGCCAGTTCTTCACTGGCATGGAGATAGGATTTTGTTGCCATTAAATGCTGATCTTATTGCTAGTAGTAATAGATGTAAAGAGCAATTTTTTAAGATAGGAACTCTGGCTTTTGGACTGCAGTTTCATATAGAAATCACAGATGAAATGGTCTTAAAATGGATTAATGAAGACAATGACTTTACTCAGTTGGCTTTAGGATCAAATGCTAGATTTCTTTTAGAAAATCAACAGAAAGAATTTGGGATGGGGACTCTTCAATCAAGATTTGACTTCATAAACCAAATATTTGATCATATTGGTGTTTAAATTATTTCTTTTCCAATTAAGTAGATTATTACAACTATGGATATTTATTTCAGAGATAATTTAGTCAGAGGCTTTAGAGCAATCTTGTTTATTTTGGTTGAAAGAGGGTGTTTTTTAAGTTTTTTAGATAAGCAATAATTAAGCTTGATTTTAATAAATAAATAATATAAATTCTTAAAATTAGATTTCAAGAAAATGACAATTTTTAAAAAAGCAGGAATAACCTCTTTTCTTACAGCAGCTTGTGCTCTTGTCCCGTTAAATCTTGATGTTAAAGCTGAAGAATATAAAAAGGGTTTTTATGGCTTTTTTGGCTTTGGATCAGGAAATTATTCAGATATTTTGCGAACTAAAACAGATGCTGGCAATCCATCTGATTATCCCCATGAATATGGACTTAGCTATGAAGGGGGCGTTGGCTATGATTTTGGGAAAAGGTTTAGAATGGACTTAAGTTATACAAAAACTACCTCTCCTATTGAAACAGACCTTCATGCTGTATTTGGCTCAATTATGGTTAATGGATATCTTGACTTTCCAATTAAAAATAGTAAATGGGAACCTTTCTTAGGGGTTGGATTTGGCTCTTCAAATATAGATGCGGAAAATTTATGTAATAGTGATCCAGACGATTGCACCGATGATGTATTTACTTTTGGAGTAAGTGGAGGAGTTAATTATGCTTTAAATGGAAATATTGATTTAACTGGGAAAGTTACTTATTTAGGCTTTGATACTATTAATATTACAGACAATAATGTTTTAAGGACTGTTCCAGATTCAAATACGTTAGCAGCACATGCTGGTATTAAGTTTAAATTTTAAAATCAGATAAATTTCCTATTACTTAGATATAGGCTATAACTAAAAAGTATATTTATTCTTATAGGATTCAACGTGAAAAAACTTTTTAATTTAAATACTTATGAATGGTGGAGAAATCATAGGAGGTTTGTAACCCTAGGTATTTTTCTCGTTCTATTTGCTTCTTACATCAGAATCCCTTCTGCAAATGATTTTAAAGTCCGAGATACTTGTGGCAGACTTAATGCAAGTTATCAAATTAAAGGTAAAGACGCTATGAAAAAATTAAATCTTACTCCATTTAAAGATTATGACGATCGAACTATTGCAAATAATTACTGTGAAAGATATTTAGGGGTTTATTAGTGAATCAAATGATTTATGAAAAATAATTTACAAGATTTACCTCTTTTAAAATTCAATAAAATTTTGAGATTTACTTCATATCTTCAAAATTTATATTGGATTGAATAAGTATTCATAGAAGAGATTTTTTTAAACAAATTTGTTAAAACATAAATAGAATCAATAAAAACAATGCAAGAACTTATTAATGAAGCTTCTCAAAAGAATTCCAAGGCAGGAATACTTTGTTACTTCTTTGGCTTGTCAGGTGCTGTTTTCTCAGTTGGGGTTTTAATAATGTCGCTTCTTGAATTTGGTAAACCTTTCTCTAGACCTGATCAATTGTTTGCTATAGGAGCAACAGGTCTGGCTTCTAGCTCAGCATTAGCAAGTTTTGGTACCCTAGCTAAAAACTCAGAAAGACAAACTGCTCTATTGACTTTACTTATTTCATCCCAAAATAGTGCTTCGGAATTACGCGTAAAGAAAGAAGATTAGAGGTCTTTTGAAATAAATACTTAAAAAAGATTCTTAAAAAAATAAAGTAATAACAAATTTAACGACAGTATTATATTAAATTGATAAATATATGTAGAATTATACTAAGACAATAATTTTATTTTAATTGGAATCTCAAGCACTTATCTCAAAAGGAGAAACAGCTTCTCTTCAAAACAGTTGGAAAATCTATAAAGCTCAATGGAAGACCTTTATTGCACTAACTTTATTTGTTTTACTGGTATATGGAATTTATTCTATATTTGATATAATTGTTGGAACAACCTTTTTTGCTTTGAGCGATGGAGGTTATAACGAAGGAGCGTTTTTAATATCGAACCTCATAAGATTCCCCTTTTATGCAGTTTTTCTTGTCATAAGCTCATTGCTTGGAATTTTCTTTTATGCAATTCCTGCATTGTATTTTGATAAAAATAAAGTCATTACATGGAAAGAACCTTATAAAGTCTTGTTAAGTAAATTTGGCAGAATGTTTTTGGCAGGACTACTTTTTACAATAGCTATTTGTCTTGGTTATTTATTTTGTATTATTCCTGGCATATTAATTACTTTTCTAACACCAGTATATGTTAACAAAATAATCTGTTCTGATACTCCTATTTTTAAAGCATTTACTTCTTCGTTTGATTCTCTCTTTAAGTCATCAAGTTGGGGGGGCTTTATAGGTTTATCTTTTCTTGCTGGGATCATTTACTTTATTTCTACCATATGTACCTGTGGGATTGGAGCGCTAGTTACCTTTCCAATGTTCTGTATTTATATTCAGCATTTGGCATATAATAAGGGCATCCTTAATTAATTTCTTAACTAAGAGTGTAGTTCTTTTATGCATCAGGGAAGCCATCGTATAATCTAAAGATCCAATAGATAATCAGTGAGATAGTAGTAATTACTAAATATTTTTCGTTAATTAAGAAAGGAAATAATTTTTTATTTTTTATAGATTTTATTGACCAAATAATTATCAATAAAGCAAATACTGGACCAAATGCATGCATCCTAAACGAGCTTCCTAGATCGCCTTGAAGAGCAAAGCAAGTTGACCTAGTAAGGTAACAGCTAGGACATGGAATGCCTGTTATTTGACGAAAAGGACATGAAATACCAGGTAGATCAGAATAGTAACTTTTTAGAATTAAGTAGGAGGTTACTCCTGAAGGGATTAAATAGATTCTCTTTTTGCAAAAATTGTAAATTTTATCCATTTACTTTAAATTGATTTCTATAATTATCAATAATATTATTTGTTCGTTGTTTAGACTAAAATAGATATATTAAGAAATGATTACTTTTTAGTAAATGACTTTTATTTCTCTCTTGTTAATATTAATTGCCTCATCACTTAATTTCCTTGAAGGAATTCTTGTTATTATTTCTTCAGTTAAAGATTTTGTTTTACCCAATTATTTCTCTTCTTCCCTTTTGAGTTTACAAGTATTGCTTTTGTTTTTCGCAATGATTTTTTCATTAATAAATTTATTTACCAATAGAAAAACATATTTCTTGCAGAAATTTGTTTTGCTATCTGTTTCTTCTACATTGTTTTTCGCTACTTTAAATTGGTTATTAACTACATTGTTAACATTTTAAATCCTTCCTTTATAAATTATTACTAAAGATTCGTCATTAAAATAATTACTTTATTTCCTTAAACTAATAATAATTTATATTTACCTTATTCTCTAACTAGTTAAATAAATACTCCAATTAATATTAAAGAGAATAGAATAACTAATATTGCCGTAGAGATAGAACTTCCAATAAAGGCCAATATACGAGATTTGCTCTTTTGGAAAACACCGGCCAAGCCTAAGCCTAAAGCTAAAAACTCTAAACCTGCAAATCCTAGTATAAACAATCCTAATATCATTGCTTCAGCTGATTCAGGTTCTTCAAAAGCTGCTGTAATAGTAGCACCTATTAGCAGTACAAGAAAAATACCAATTGCCGAAATAATAGAAATAGTTAAAGAAGCTATCCCTAAGGATGATTGCCCGTTCCTTTCCATAATTAATTTTAATTTATATAGATATTATCTCTTTTTTTTAATCTAAAAGACTTTTTTAAGAAATATAATTCCTTGATTTATTTAGTATTACTAAGTAATTACTTCTTCCAGCTAATTTCAATAACTTATAAGATAATTAAACATAATAATATCTATTTTTTAATATTTTTATCACCATTGAGATCCTTCTGGGCTATTGACATCACAATAATTGTTATTTAATGTCTCATTATTAGCAACAACACAATTCTTTTTTATTTTATAATCCGTATCTAATAGTATTTCAAAGTGTGGTAACTCAGCGACAACTGAACCATTTACTTCTTTAGTGTTTGATTTAGCTGCAATTCTTCTACAAGAGTGATTTGGCTGAATAGGCGAATTTGAAGAAATAGAATTGTCATAGGTAAATCCAAAATTAAGACCTCTTGAATCTCCAAATGAATTATTAGTATCCCAAGCTCCTATATCTTCGAATTTTGCAGGTCTTAAAAGAGAGGATTCAGCTGCTAAGCATTCTTTGAGAATATTTATAAGAGAAGTTTTGGCAGAAGAAACTTTTGCATTGTTTCTTATGCCAATAAAGGCTGGTATAGCGACAGATGAAAGTATAGCCAATACAGCAATAACCACTACTAGTTCTACTAATGAAAATCCTTCATTTATATACTCTGGTTCTTTTTTCAATTAGAGTCTTGTTTTTAAATTAATTTTATTTAATTAAGAAGTTAATTTGTAGAATTCTTATAAAAAAACAAATTTTTTCAAAATACATAAGAAAAAAACGTGCTTTTTAGAAATCATAGGAATCTGATTAAAAGATTTGAGGAATAAGATTATTAAAAAATCTATTCTTATTTTCAGGTTTATTGAATGAGCTTTAAATTAATATTATAAAAACATTTGCAAATATAGATGAAAAAGAGTAATTATTTCTTTAAGTTAGCAGATAGTTTAGATAAAGGTTTCTCTTTAATTGAATTAGTAATTGTTATTGCTGTATTGGCTATACTTTCAGCTATAGCAATACCAGCTTTTATAAGAGTTAGAGAAATTTCAGCAGATACCTTGGTAAAAGTAAGCATGCAGAATTCCTTCAAAGAATGCAGGTTAGGAATTACATTGGGAACTTCTGTTCCTACATTCACTCTTGATTTGGGCTTAAATACAACCAATGGTTATTATGAGTTTTATCAGCAATATGATTATGTAATTAGAGACGATGGATATATTCCCCCTACAATATTAGGTAACTGTATAGGTCCATTGGGAGCTCATAGAATAGGGGTTAAAAAGGTTAAAGGTCTTAATAAGGGAGGAGAGCTATGGTTGAATTTAGAAACCGGAGAAAAAATAAATAATGGAGGACTTAATTGGTGAAAAATAATTTTGAAATAATTCTGAATTTCAATTGTTTTATGAGATTTTCTCCCAACCATAAAGACTTAATTAGGTTGCTTTGATGAGATTTTGGATACCTGAAAATATTCCTATTGATAAATACTATATTAATTGTCAAATTGATCAGGAATAGAGCATTAGCAGCACGAGCAATTCCCATCTAATTCTTTCTCATTATTCTCAAAAGCTTCTGCAATGTCTCTTAGCATTAAGCCAATAAATTCAGGGGGACAATCTAGTTCATTTATATAACCAGCGCATTGCTTAGCTATATCTGTCATGGCAGGAATAATTATCTTGTTGATTTGGACCTCAGTTGGTTCCCATGATAATTCACAGTTCTCATTCATAAAAAGCCTATTTAGATTTATTTTGATTAGGTTCCAGTTTGTAGAACATAATATTGTAAATAATAATATATATTCTTTCAATTCTTTATTTGATATTTTTAATCTCTAGGTTTAAACCAACCTTCTTCTTCTATTCCTCTTTTAATAGCAGTAATTAATGCTCCAGCAAAAAAGGAACCAAAACATACAAACACAGCTAGAGTAAACAATGGTTTTGAACCAAATAAAATGGTATTTTGTATTGTTTGATCCAAATTTTCAAGGAAGGTTATTTGTAAAAATTAATTAGATCAATAATTAATATAATTAGTAATGAGCCACCAAGTATAAATGGCAGATATGGATATTTACTTAATTGAAAGGATCTTTTAGATGGTGCAGGTGTCTTTTTGATCTCTTTAGGAGGCAAGCCTAATTCTTTTCTCCTTTTAGCTTCACCCATTTAATTTACCTTTGGTAAGATTTTTTGGAATTGAATAATATAGTCTTCAAACCGAAGATAAGAACTCCAGCTGATAAAACAGGAAGAATCACAAGGATTGAATTTGATGTCATAGCTAATAAAATTTTATCTTTTTTATTAGTAGCAATTATTTGTTTTTATTTAAATGTATCTTTAATATTTATGTTTATACTCACTTACTACCCTTATCTATCGTTAGGATAATTTTTAGCAATAATCCTTAATTCTCTTATAATTTCACTTGAAAATCAATGCGTATAATGGCGGATTGTTTTGATGAATAAAATCGTTAACAATATATACATTGAGTTATAGGAGGTCTTCCAAAATGGTCGATAGCCTGCCTGAAATTTCGGAATAAATCAAACTTACTTTATTACTGCTCCAATTATTTTTACAAATATGTAGGCTATCTTTTTTTACAATGAGGATCAATGATTTAGGCGAATTGTAAAATTAGAATTTCTCTTCATCGTTTAGGTGACCTATAGGAATAAAAGCCTTACTACTGGAACCAATAGAAGCAGTTATGAAAAGTGGTTTCACATCCAGATGTGGATTTATTTTGAATCTTTTATAATAACCTAAAATTAAGAGGGGGCTATATTAATAGCTCCCTTTTTCATTGTATTATTTATAATTTTTTTTATTCCATCCAAACATTTTGGCCATTTTCCCTGATCTAATAAAATAAATAATTAATATACAATAGAAAAAAAAAACAATTATATTTGGTATTATCCCTCCAATAATTTCTGCCTTCATAGATTTACTTTGACTCCCAAAATCATAAGGCTTATAATAATTATATACATGAAATATTTGAACAACATAATGAAAATAATTCTTTTTATCTAAAAGATAAACAATGAATATGATTTTGATATCTATAATTATTATCCTTTTCCTGCTTTTCTTTGGTTTTTACCTTTTCAAGAAAAAGCAAAGAAGAGATTTAGCTTCTTTACATGATGAATTTAGAAAAGCAAGTAAATACAGCGAAATTGAAAAGATACAAATTAGACTGAAAGCTCCAAATGATCCAGAAATAAATTTAGAAAAGGATAACGAATGGGAATTACATTTAAACAGACTGACAATTTATCGTAAATCAAAATGGAGAAACAAAGTTTATTTTATGGGCGATAAGGGAGGAGTATATACCATAAATCCTAATGGCAAGAAGAACTATAATCTTAAAAAGAACCTTCTCTAGGATAATATTGATAGATTAAGGACTATTTATTCCAATTCCTTAATTTGTAAATAATTTAAAAACATTTATGTTTTAATTTTTATTTGATTTTGATCTAAAATGAATACATCAATTTCGATGAGTCTATTTTTTTTAACTATCATATTAGTTGCATTTTGGTTTATTTCCAAAACCCTAAAAGAAGGTAATAAGGCCATTAAGGATCTTAATAATAATAAGGATAAAATTATTTAATCTTTCTAGTTAAGTCATATCTCTATAGAGATATTGTCTATTACTTGCATACTGATTTCTTCTGAATTTATAATATAAAAATAACTAAAATAAAATATAAGGAAATTTAAGCAAATTATTTTATTAAGAGCTTATAGAATATTTTAGTTTAAAGGCTTTTCTTGCTGGAATTTAGAAAGATTAATAGTGCTTCCTATTTAAATGCACACATCCATCCAATAATAGCAAAAAGAACAAGACCAAGAATAATAATTGATCTGCCACTTGCCTTACCTGATTTATCAGTGGTTTTGAAAGGTATAAGAGCCATATTATTAAAATAAATACAATTAATTATCGCATATTTCTGTTAATAAAACCAAATAGTAATATATAGTTTATTTATTTGGGTTTGATTAGGTTTATCGTGTTATAAGGTTTAAATAGAAAGAAATAGGGGAAATACTCCTTTAAAGATGGAATTCAGAATAGATCACATCAATTACTAACTTTCTTGATTCTATAATAAATATGACAATAACCTCTAAGTAGATTTTTTTAAAAGATATTTGGAGAGTCGTAAACCAATAGCGATTATTGTAAAAGTTGGGTTGTATATACTTGAATTAGGAAATATAGAGCTGCCAGATATATATAAATTATTTATATCGTGTACTCTTAGATTTTCATTGACTACTCCTTTTTTATTCGTTGATTTAATTATAGTTCCTCCATGATGATGGTTATTTGTTTCAAATGAAAGATTGTCATAATCTATTTTATGAACTTTGTACGCTTTAAAATTCTTCTTAAATATATTTTGATTAATAATTATACTTTTTTTTAATAAATCTATATTCCTTTTGCTTAACTTTGTATATATTTTTAAATTTTGATTTTCTAAAATAATACAATTATCATATTCAGCTATATGTTCAAATATAATACTCACTTTTAAATTCCTTATCTTATTATTGTAATTCCTATATTTATATAATACGTAACTTATGGAGTCCTTTGAGAAAAAGAACTTAATTAGCAATTTAGCAGAATCTATGAAGCTTTTCTTATTAGCTAGGGTTTTAATTGTATATAATTTTTTAAGAATAGATTCATTTATGAAATTATAATCCATCTCTGGTGTTATAGAAATACCATAATTAAAATTTTCTTTCAGATCTAAATTTTTGTTTCTTAATATAAATACTCTTTCTATATCTTTTATGAAACTCTTCGTGAATTTCGAATGTTTCTCAACTTTTATATGACCTATTTCTATTGATGGATGAAATGTTATATATTTACCAAGATCTTTTATTCCTAAGTCATACTTATTATTAAGATTTAGTAGAATTTTACTGTTTTCAAAGCATCCAGTCGAAACAACTAATTCTCTGCAATAGAATTCAACGATATCATTATTCGAATCTAATACTGTGATGTTCTTGACTTGATTCTTATCATTATTTAATACAATCTCTTTTAGTGTGGAATTGAATAAAATAGAAATATTTTTAGATTTTAGTATTTGACTCTTCTTTTTTTTTATGAAATTCTCATAATTTCTTCCTTTTGTATAGTAATTAGAGGCAATCTTAATAGAATAATTTTTCATTATTTCTCTCCACTCTTTATTTCTTTTAAGATGAGATAGGTTTTGCGAATTAAAGTTTATGTTTATATATTTTCTCGCTTCTTTATAAGCTTCTTGTATTTCATTATATCCAATTCCCCATTTCCTAGATTGGCTATCTATTAGTTTGTTCTCGAAATCTATTGAATCAAATTCCCAAAATGTTCCTCCCACTCCAGGTTCTTTCCATAATGCAGTCGTACCAAAGAATGCAATCTTTCTTTCTTCGATGAAGTTTATACTAAAATCACCATAATGTTTAGACAATTCTGAATTATAATTTTTAATTTCAATATCATTCCCACTTTCTATTACTAGAACTTTTATTTCTGTGTTTATAAGATGTTCTAAGGTTGATAGGCCAGCTGGTCCACTTCCAATAATTATTAGATCATAATTCATTCTTATATATTATGCTGATTATTTAGTTTATATAGGTCAACTTAATATTATTAATACCTTTTTTCTGAATTATTTTATATAATACCATTATATATTATGATTTATGTTCAAGAGATAATTATTAGATACTTTATATCGACGAGGTTTTGATTCTTATTCTTTGAAATTATTTTCAGGTCTTAAATAAATAAATTACTCCACCAATTAAAACGGAAACTATAACAAGAAATACTAATTGTGATTTTTTGCTGTCTCCTTCAGAGATTATTTCTATTGGAGGCTCTAATGGAAACCCGTTTTGCCTACCGCCACTTTCAGTCGTATAACCACTTTTGGATTCCGCTTTTTCATTCTCTTTCATTTTCAGAAATTATTATTAAATGATTATTGCATGAAAATTATTTCTAAGAATTTTGTCTTTATTCTCCTTAACACCGAGTACTCAAAATTTGATTTAAATTATGGACTTTATCTTTTTCTGATAATTAAATCGTTTAAAATAATGCTTTAACTATTTCTTCGTCTAGAGAAGATGCCGATTAAACAACCTTAGCAACTTTTTAAAGAGTGTTCCGTCTTTTTTTTATAAAATATATAGTATTTTGGTTTCAATTCAATTTTATGTTTTTTTGAAATCTGTTGCAAAAGCTTTGTGATATGTTGTTTTATAGATAAATCTTTTCATTTAGAGAAATCATGCAAAATAAGCCTAGATATTTTGAGGATCTAGATGGTGGCTCGAACCTTCTTTGGCCTTCTGAAATAGAAGATCAAGTCACAAGATCTTTTTATAGAGATCTTTCTCATCTAAGTAAAAGGAATCAGGCTAATCAAAAGAAAAAAAATATTATTTCTCAAATCTTTACTATTGTTTCTGGTCGTGGAGCATCACCACTAGGCAAGAGTTAATATAAAAGGTCAATTGCTAATAATATTGCTATATATATCTTAATACTTGTTTTACTAAAGTAATAGTAACAAGATTTTTAATGCTTCAGATACTCCGACAACTTTTCCCTCCTTGGCATATTGCCTTAGATAGTATTATTTTTGTTGGATTTATATTTTATTTTATCTACCTAAGGAATAGGTGAATTACTATTAGTAGGTTGTTTCTTCTTATCTTTGAGGTACCTTTTCCCTTCTATGTAAGGAATTAAAAAAATTAATATTTTTCTCCTGATTTTCAAAAGAATTGACTTGAAAAGATTAAAGTAAATCATGAATTATTTGAAAATTAATATAAAATAATTAAATCTAAGAGGAATTGGCTATCTTATTCGATTAGATCTTCATCACTTTATATTAAAAGTAGAATTCTGATTTTGTATCTTTTAAAACTTTTTAAGGAAGCAAATTCTAGTAATAATGATATATCAGAGATCCAAGTACTCTTGGTTATCTGATTGGTTTCTAGGTTTTACCATCCTCACACTTAGAAAAAAACCTATTTTTTATAGATCTAGTTTAATTCCAATTATTATTAAAATCTATTTAACCTGATAGACCTTAGATCGTCCATTGCATTTTCTGACAGCCCAAGATATCGGAGCTTTTTCACTTTCTTGCTCAATACAAATAGTTTGATATGAAGCCCATTCTGAAACTTTGCCTAGATTTATAGCAATTAAAGCAAGGCAAAATGCACAAATAATCAAAATCAGTAAATTGACAATTTTTGTCCAATCAAATCTGTTCACTTCTTTGGGGGCATTCATAATATAAAGAGTTTAGAGGGATCTAAATAAATCTATTTCTAATATAATTCTTTTATAACAAAAAATTTTATTGAACTGAGGTCTTGAATAATCTCAATCTAATTTTATAACTATTAATTTAAACTGATTTTAATTCATCAATATAAATTTGATTCTCTATCAATAATTACTATTAGAAATTTTTTTCTATCTTAACTTGTTAATCAATTATCAAAAGAGTAAAAATAGAAGATAACTTATGAATTTAAAATGAATCCTTTTGTTGTTTTGTCTTTATACATTGTTGCTGGAGCAGCATTGGGTTCATTAATGCTCCTAACAGGCGTACCAGCAGCCCCTCTTTTGGGGGCAATGATTGGAGCTGGCTTGTTAAGCTTAAGTGGTCTAATTGAAGTCGCAGAATGGCCTTCAGGTACGAAGACAATACTTGGAATAGGGATAGGAACAGTTATTGGAACAGGTATAAATAGAGAGATTTTAGGAGAATTACAATTGCTTTGGAAACCGGCATTATTTATAGCTCTTTCACTTCTGATAACAGGTTTTGTGATTGCATTAATTATCAGTAAATTCCTTGGAGTTGACAAGGTTATAGCAATTTTAGGAGCAGCTCCTGGAGGCACTATTGGTATGAGCTTAGTTGGGGCTGAGTATGGGGTAGGTGCTGCTGTAGCTGCATTGCATGCAATTAGACTGATCTCAGTACTTCTGATAATTCCTTGGGTGCTAAATTTTCTCTCTAGCACAGGAGGAGGTGGTGGGATCTCTGAATGATTTTTAAACGTTTTCTGACAGATGGAACCATTTAGTAAATATTTTATTGGCAATACCTTCTTTGGAGCATTCAAGGATTTCATCGTATATCTCTCCACATTCCTCTTCATTATCCCAATTAACCTCCTCACATTTCTCAATTGATATTTCAAATATTTTATTTAACTTTTCTCCTTTGAATTCATTTAAAGCATTGATAACAGAAGACCTATAAGAACTTTTTTGGGTTTTAGATAGTTTTGGCATCTAAAATATTTGTGATTTTGTTTGTATTAATAATAAAGCTTAAATCTTACATTTCGCCAGTTATTTTGAGTTATTTAAAAATTATCTAGTTTTTTTGAATTAGATTAGGATAAATATTATTTGTTCTTATGTCGAATAAACAAAATCCTGAATCTTTAGGAGATCTGTCAAGGAATGAAATGGCAGAACTAGTTAAATATAATGAAGAGTTAGAGAAGGAAGAACAACTCTATATCAAAGAAAAATTAGATGAAAGAAAACAATCTGAATTTAGTCATAATAAAAATATAAAGACTATTTTAATGAGGTCTCCTCTTGAGATAATTAATCGTTCTTTGTTCTTTTTATTTATAGGTAGTTTTTTATTCTCGTTTACATCAGTTTATTCTTTTAATAAACTATGGTTTCTTCTTTATGTCATAAGTGCTTTCTCATGTATTCTTTATACGCCTAATAGGAAAGCTCTTAAAGAGTTGATAGCAGCTTGGCCTAATCTTGAGGATCTTATAAAGGGAAGGAGTCTATGGCAAAGAAAATGAATCTAATTAAGAATCATAAAAAGATTATTTCATTATTTAAAAAGCAATTCGGTTTAAATGATTATTCATTACTTTGGGTTTCTTTTATAAAAGGGTTTTTATTAGCTGCTATTCTTCACTTTATGTTCTTTTGATTATTTGGTTAGTTTATCTCTATCTTTAAGTCTTAACAAAAATAATATTGTTATTATCAAAAAAATTGCATAAATATAGCTTTTTAGAAAAATAAAAATTGCATATGCAAACAAGGGGAAACAACAAGCCCTCTTGAAATTTAATCTTTGTTGCGGAGTCATCTCTTTCCAGTTTAGATATTCTCTCCATTGGAAGATTTTTTTTATAGGTCTTTCCTTTTCTTTTCTCCATGACCAATTAAATTTCATAAAGCAAACTCAGTGAATTAGAAATATTTATTAATTTTAAAAAATAAATAAAATCTTAGACTTTTTAACTATAGACTTAGATCTGAAATGTTAAGGCATCATCAAAGTTTTATTATAGTTGATTTACAAAGCATGATTTTATGGGGTGACCTTTCTTCATGTTTTTAAGTTATTGGCAGGTGGGTTCTGAAAACTTTTTATCACTTGTCAGGTTATATTTAGATCAAATCAATTGTCTATGCATTAGTATCATGTTAAGAATCAAGTAATCTCTTTATTAAGATTATTAGAAAATATTTCTTCTAATCTAAGATTAATAGATTGACAGATTTTATTAATAAAGAGAATGTTTATTTTAAATCATAAAAAATTTAAATTAAAAATGATAGATTTATTTCCCAAAAAGAGCTTATTTGGTTTCAAAATACTTGGTGCTTGGCATTCTACTATTGCAGCATATTTAATGTTAATACCATTGTTTAAAATACCACCTTTTTTTGGTACAAAGGTTCATGAGATAAAATCTGGATATATTTTTTTAATAATAATAAATTTAAGCATTATTATTCTTACTATTAATTCAATTCAACAAAAGAAGAGAAATAATCTTTATTTATGGTTTATAACCAATTTACCACTATGGTTATTGATTCCACTTGAATTTAAAATTTTGTTATCCTCATTTAGGGCTTTATTACTCATTTAACCGAATTATTTTATTAATTTTCATCTAAAATAGTTTTTACACAAAATTCTATAAGCTTAATTGATTCTTTTGGCTTTCTCCTATTAGAATTCTCTATATCTATACACTCTTTTAGATTACTTAATTTATCTTTCCTTAGACTATTTTCTTGTTTCTCCCGTCTAAATATATTGATTTTATGAAAAAATACATTACTTAATAATGCGTATGATAATAAGCCTAGAATAGATGTTGCAATCACTAATTTTTTCATTAAATTAGGTTTTTAAATATTATAAATATTTTACAATAAACATATCATACCACTTCACTTATAAATCTTTTATATAGAACTTATTCTTTTAGACTTAGTGGTTAATATTCATAATTTAATTATTAAATATTTAAATTGCTTTTAGAATCATTTTCCCACAAAGCTAAACCACCTCCTTTTCCTCTAGCAGATAGCCATGTTTTTCCCTTCCCTAAAGCAATTAGATTAAAGAATGGCATATCTTTTTTTGATGGAATATCAAGCTTTTTGTTCAATAAAATCAGGTTTCCCATTTTTATTTCAAATTTCTCAAAGAAGAAGAATAATATTGGCTGCCTGTTTTCTAAACTTCCTTTTCCAATAAATTTGAATGAAAGCATTCCCACTTCAATTGAATTAATAATATCCAACTTATTTGATTTATTGTTTGATTGATAATTCTTCTCTATTCCCAAGGTGGCAGAAAGTGCTCTAAGTGCATAACTAGTTATTCCATCTATCTTGTTGTCATTATTAGCCCATACCTCTTTTAGTTTCCATATTCCGTTTAAAGAATTAATATCAATTCCACTTCCGTTGGATTGAGCATTTTTCTCTAGCTTTAATAGTTCATTTATCTCTGGGATTGTTGTTATATTTTTTTTCATTTTTTGGTTTTATAAGGCTTTTTATTAATAACATATTATTTTATGCTTATTATAAAGGTATAAAACTAGTAAAAATGATTCTTATGTTAGATAAAATATTCAAATTATTTACAAATACAATTCTTTTCATGTCGATTCTTTTAATCGGGTTTTCTTATACCTATTCTGCTGAACTTTCTCCCGAATCTAAAGGAGATAATCCTCTTAAGATAGTTATTACTCAAGACGAAGATCAACAAGAATTGACACCTAAGGAAAAATCTATGAAGGAACTCTTTGGAGATGAACAGGCTTTTCCTTTTGTAGCTGGTTTAGGAAAGAATTCAGGCAAACCATAGATAATTAAATTTTTATTTAATGATATTCTCCAGGGTGATCTACTTTCTTTACTGTTACTTTATCAACTTTATTCCCTGAGAATCTCAGTAAATCATCTCCAGAGAAATTAAAACCAATTGATTGAGCAATTAAAGCTACATCATCAGCAGTAGAGCAAGAAATGACCTTATCCTTTAATGAGTTGTCTTTTTGCATTTCTTTTAGGAATTTTTTTATTTCTAAAAAAGACAATTTTTAATTTATTGAAAAGTTAGTAAAACTATATCATTTTATATTTTCTTGTTATATTCTATAGGTTTAAAATTATCATTTAAGCTAATTTTCATGCCCTTTATTAACGTAAAAATTTCAACTTCTCTAGCAGATTCAACAGTTATTTTAAAGAAGTTATCTAAAGCTTTATCTAATGAAACAGGTAAATCTGAAGATTATGTAATGACTAGTATAGAAACTAATAATAAAATGACTTTTGCTGGATCAGAAGAGCCTTGCTGTTTTATTCAAATTAAATCAATTGGGGCAATTCATGCCAAAAGGATGTCTGAAGTCTTTACTAAACTTATTGCAGAAGATACTAGTATAGATCCCTCAAGGATATATATTGAGTTTAAAGATGTTGAGTCTAAATATTGGGCATGGAAAGGATTTACTTTTGGATAGTAAATAAAGTTTAATTATTTCTTTAAGGAGATAATTTATTAATCCTTATTACCTTATCGAAGCCCTGAGAAAAAGAAATACCAGGAAAGAGCAATTGCATTAAGGGCAAAAATTATAGATGCAAAAATATATAAAAATTTCTTGCCAACATATCCTGATTTGGGATTTAGTTCAACTCTAAAAGGATCAGACATTCTATCATTAATGAATTAATTTTTAATTTAATTCAAATTCCTCTGATTGAGAGAAGTTCTATATGATATGTAACTGAGTAAATTATTTAATAACTATTAATACTACTCCAAATATTAAAGTGCTTGCAATAAATCCTAGTCCTATCAAGGAGAATATTATACTTGAATTTAAATAAACTTTTACAGTTGCAAGTGCCTTCTTTGATGTATCCGACATAACAAATGCTCAATAATTCTATAAATTATAAATAATACTACTATATTGGTCAAGTATTAATTATTAACTCTAATGTTAGCATTATTTTGCAGATAAAAATTTAAGCGTTAAAATAAAAGAAATTATTTTAGTGTTTTATGCCCTTATATTCAGTTATAAATTCTAAAACTGGAGAAGAAAAAGAATTATCTATGACTATAGATGAATATACGATATGGAGAGATGAGAATCCAGACTGGGAAAAGAATTGGTCTGATAAATTCAACAATTCTATTCCTACTGATCTTGATAAAGAAATTTATTCTAATAATGAGCCTTCAAATGACATTAATTTGCAAAAGGAAATAAAGAGCAGTCAGGATTATAAAAAGTCTCAATATGGCAGTTGGTATTCAAAATCAAAAAAAGAATCTAATGTAAAAAATATAAAAGCAAAAGATAAGAATGTATATTTAGTTGAATATAGCGGACAGATAATATCCTTATGCGGTGTATTATTATTAGTATTTGCTGGAATATTTTTACTTTTTAAGAATAATAATGACTCTAAAAAGAATGTTAGTCAAAATTATTCAGAAATCAATATTCAAAAACTTAAAACTTATAATTATTAAGATATTAATCTTCAATAAATTTAAGAAACATAAGCCGAATTATTTTTACTTAACTTGGGCTGCTTTTAGAAGTATAGATTTTAAAATAAGAGCAGTCTTTTTATACCTTATTCATAGATCTATCTAGTTTAATTTATCTTGGGTATAATTAGATTATTATCTGATCTATATTATGGAAAATAATTGTTGCGATAAAATTGAAGACAGATCTTTTGAGATTGATCAAACTGAGGCTGTAGAGAATAGATATAGAAGTGCTGCAAATTATAAGGAGAAATGCTTGTGCATGCCTGTTCCTTTTAATTCTGATTATTTAAGAGCTATCCCTGATTCAATTGTGGAAAGAGATTATGGATGTGGAGACCCAACACTATGGGTTAAGAAAGGAGATAGGGTTCTTGATCTGGGCAGTGGAAGTGGGAAGAATGCTTTTATTTGTTCTCAGGTTGTAGGTCCTAGTGGTTATGTCCTCGGGATTGATAGAAATGAAGAGATGCTTTCTCTTTCAAGAAAAGCAATTATGGAATTTTCGAAAAACATAGGATATCAAAATATAGATTTCATAAAGAGCTCAATAGAATGCATTGATGATTTAAATGAAAAAGATCAGCCAATAGTTAAGGATTCTTCCTTCGATATTATCCTAAGCAATTGCGTCTTGAATTTAGTTAACCCAAAATCAAGAATTAAACTTCTCAAAAATATTAAGAGAGTTTTACGACCAAATGGAAGAATTGCTATAAGCGATATTGTCTCAAACAAAAAAGTATCAATAGAGCTGCAAAAAGATCCAGAGTTATGGAGCGGCTGCATAAGTGGTGCTTGGCAAGAAGATGAGTTTATTAATGATTTTTTGAAATTAGGATTTTATGATTTGACTTTTGCCGATAGATCTAAGGAACCTTGGAAAATTATTGATGATATTGAGTTTAGATCAGTTACTCTAGTAGGTAAACTTAGAAGTAATTAAAACACAACAGATTTTCGCTTCAATTATTTTTAAATAAGTATTTAAATTTTTTAAATACAATTTAATTTAATTACTTAATAATTACATTATAAAGATTTAAATATTGCAATACCTGTTTTACAAGGATGATTTTATTAATGAGGACTTGGATATGAAAGCATCGATAAGTAAAGTTCATTAAATTTAGAATAAATTAAGTATTAAAAATCTTTTTAATAGTTGAATTTTGATTACTTTGAGATAAATTTTCTTTAATCCATTGTAAAATAAAATGAGGGTTTTATTTATGAAATTCTATGGATTTTCTCTAAGAATTTAATTATTAATACAGATGCCTTTTAAAGTAAGTTCTAGAAAATCAAGATTATATCTTGATGATGAAATGAAAGACCAAATAGGTCCTTATCTTGCATGCCCAATAGGAATAGATAAAGGATGTTTATCAATTGAACCTGATTTGCAAAATATATTAGTAATATGTGAGCATTTGCTTTATAGATTCATTAGAACTGGTGGTGTTTTTCGACAGCCAAGAGAGGATATGGCAAATCCATCAATGAATGTTATTAGGAAATATGGAAAACTTGACAAGATGGGAGATATTAATTGGTTTAGTGAAGAATTAAAATATAAAAACCCTAGTATAATTACTGGAGGTTGGTGTTATTTATTAAGTGGGACTTTACATAGATTTTTCTTTAAGTCGTGGGATTTATATAGAAATTCACGCCCATTAAGTAATGGAGATTATCATTGGTGGTTACAGGATAAAGAAGGAAATATTATTGATCTCACAGAAGAACAATTTTCTATAAATAAAATCCCTAATTGTAGACTTGATGGATATAGGAGTAAACCTCTTGGTTTGTCTTATTCTGTTAAGACAAGAAATATGGCTTTTACTGTTTTGAATGATTTATGTGGTTCTCCTATAGATATTAATGTTATTAGTGTTAGTGGTTATAATAAATAAAAAATTTTTATCCTAATTAAGTTTTATTCCATAGATTCTAATTTTCTTTCTAGTATTTTTATTGCTTCTAATGGAGTCTTTTCCCTCATCAATGAAGATCTTAACTCTTTAGAGTTTTTTATGTTTTGACAAGTCCAACTAAGATGTTTCCTTGCTATTAAAAGTCCATGATCTCCTTTAATCTTTATAAGTTCTTTAAGGTGGTCTATAGCAATTTGAACTGTTTCTTTTTGAGAAGGATATTGAAATGATGTATTTCCTTTCATTACCGAATTTATATATCCAATAAGCCATGGTTTACCTAGGCTTCCTCTGCCAATCATTATTCCATCTGCTTTTGTTGTATTAAGGCATTTAATCGCATCATTCGGATTATTAATATCTCCATTAGCAATTAAAGGTATTTCAAGAACTTTTTTTATAGACGCAATAGCTTGCCAGTTGGATTTCCCCTTAAATCCTTGATCTCTCGTCCTTCCATGAATAGTTATTAACTGTGCGCCAGCTTTTTGCATCTCAATTGCAAAATCTTCTGGTGCGGATGTCTCTTTAGTCCATCCTAGTCTAGTCTTTATTGTTACAGGTATTTTTACAGCTTGCGAAACTTCATTTACTATTTCAGCTGCTAAATCTTTGTCTTTAATTAATGCACTTCCTCCCCCTTTATTTGCTATTTTTTTGACTGGACAACCCATGTTTATATCAATTAAGAAAGCACCTTCAGATTCTGCTTTTTTAGCTGCTTTTACCATTGCCTTTGGTCTGAAATCATATAGCTGAACGCCAATAGGTCCATCTTCTTCTGCTAATTCTTCAATTTTTTGGATACCATATCCTAATCCTAAGCTTGTAGCATTAACCATTTCCGTAAATAGAAGTGCCTCAGGTGCCCATTTCCTTATGAGTTTTCTAAAACATCTATCAGTTACACCAGATAAGGGAGATTGAAGAACAATATTATTTATTTCTCGAGGAGTACCTCTTCCAGGTAATTGAATAGGTCTAAGAAATTCATACATAAAATAAATTGTTATGAATAAGATTATAGATATTAATTTTATACATTTCGAATGATATTTACAAAGCATTAATGGAGTTGTTCCTATATTTACTCTTCAATATTTTGATTTATATTAGTTTAATTTATTCAATATCTGTATCATGTATTGATTTGTTCTTTTACTAGATATGGTTTTATTGTTTTTAATTGCTAAGATATATTTATGATAATAATGATTGATTGATGAGCCCTTTTGATGAAAAAGGTAAGTATTTTAAGGATTTGAATCTTAATAAAGATCAAATTAAGAAAACAAATGATAATCCGAAGAAATTATCTATTAAAAAATTTATTTATATATTAATAATTTCTATTGGTACAATATTTATTATATTAGAGATAACACCAATGAAATCTAACAATAAATATAGAAATAATATAGAACTATTAAATGACTGTGTAGAGAGACGTATTAATGTAGGGAAGGGAATAGATAAATGTTTGAATAAATTTTATAATTAGATTTTCTTTAGGATTATTTCTTGGACATCTTTATTATATAAACTAAAAATAATATTATTACATATCTCTATATAATTTTGATAGGCTTTCTAGGACATCACCTATTGCATCGTCTGTGCAGCCTGTCTCTTCTTGAAGAAGATCACATCTTTCTTTTACATACTCAATTGTATCCTGTAATATGCCATCCTCTTGTTCTTTATTAAATTCAAATTTATTCATAAAGAAAATTATTATATATTTTTTTTAATTTGCCAAATAAAAACAAATAATGCAAACTTTTTTATTCATTGTATTATTTAAACCACTTATATTAATCCAATAAATTGATTCATTAACTTTATATCTCATTAATCATAAGGCTCCTTCCTCTTCTATTGATTTTGCTATATGCCTCAATAAATCACCTATCTTTTTGTCTGAACAATTTGTATCGTTTTTTAAGCCCACACATGCATCTCTAATCGCTAAATTAGTAGACCACCATATCCCAGAGCTGTTAGTGTCATCAAAATCAAAATCATTCATTAATAGTAAAAGTTAATATATCCTATCTATAATAGCTAATGCCTTAATTATATTAGATATTTTATATTGTCTTTCTATAAATTGAATCTATAGTGGGTCTTTTGATTTGCGAAGGAATTTCACCATATCCTATCCAGATAAATCCAATTATCTCTTCAAGGGATTTATTTATCTTACATATTTTATAAATAATTTTATCCTTTGTTAGTTTTCCAGATGACCACTTGCTGCCAACGCCTTCAGAGGCTAGAGATAAGGTTAAATTTTGAATAGCACAGCTGCATGCTGCATAGTCTTCTCTTCTTATGTCTATACTTTTATTAATGACTTGACTAGCAACAATTAGATGAGATGGGTTCTTGTATTTTTTGTCTAGATTTTTTTGCCAATCCTTTTTGTTTTTTAAATTAGTTTTTACAGCTAATTCATAAATTTGTTCTCTTCTCTCTTTAGAAACATCTGTAAATCTCCATGGAAATGTTAGTCGGTGGCATGGAGCCTGATTTGCAGCTTCAATTGCTTTAAGTATTATTATTTCGGGAACTCTTTTATTTGTAAAAGAATGAATCGTTCTTCTCTTATAAAAAATTTCATCTATATTCATAAGTATAAAACTTTTTTAACATAATACCTTATTGACTAGAAGGTTGTTTATTCTAAAAGTAATTAATCCAATTTATTAAGTATGACTAATAGTAAAAAAACTGCTAAATCATCTTTACTAAGAATGGGTAAATTTACTACAAGTAAATTAATTCAAAATTTAGGATCAAATAAAGAACAGTTTAGATTTGTTGGACCTTTTAGAGGAGTCCATGGTAGAGACTGAATTTATATTTAGTTATACATAAAATATCTTTTATTTTTCCTAATTTATAAAATAATTTAACGAGATTATTTTTTTATTCCTTAATCTTATTCAATTTTTTTTTTAATCTCAAAAAATTGTTCAATTATAGTTTTATTAATGCTATCGAAATATTAATTATAAGTATAAATTAGACTGATATACTCATGTAGGCATTTTCTAAATTTTCTATTTATATACTATTAAATTGAATAGCAGTCCATATCTTTCTATTATTTAGCTGTTTTATAAATTTAAAGACTTAGAACAATTTAAGAATTTCTCAAGTATAGTATATCTATAATTCCTAATCTTTTGAAACACAATAAACTAACTTTTGAAATCTATGAGGTATAAATTTTCTAATTTAATAAGCGCAATAAAGCGATTACTTAGATATTTTATCGTTTTTCTAGTAGTTATTTTTATTTATCCCTTCTCTGATATAGCTTTCTCCAATGAGCTTGATCTAACTGCAGCTCAATCATCAGTTGGAATAAGATTCTCAAAGGTCTTTTGTGAAGCAAAAATGGATGGACTTTCTACTGATTCTGCGAGTGAATTTGCTCTTAATAATACGTATCTCAAATTTGTTGATTTCCCGGATGATCAAAAATTCATAGATGATTTATGGCTTTTTACTATTCATCAAATTAAGGAGGATTGCGGAGAAGTCTTGTTTTCTAATGATGAAAAAGAACTTAAAGCTTTCTTTAATGAAGAGGAGAGAATCGCCATAAATAGAGATTTATATTTACCTAAATTTGAAGAAAGTTCTAATTCTAACTAAAGGATCCAATCAATAAAACTTATTTCTCAAAAGTATGCCAATGACACAATGGTCCAGACCCAGATCCGATATCTAAAGACAATTTAATAGCTTTGTTTATATAGGCTTTTGACAGGGTAAGTGATTCGTTTAATGACTTGCCTAGAGCTAAATAAGATGCAATTGAAGCACTTAGTGTACAACCACTTCCATTATTGTTGTTTGTATCTATTTTCTTTGATTTAAGCCATTTTTTATTCCCATCAATGTCTTTATAAAAATCAGTCCCTTTTAGCATATCTATTCCTCCTCCTTTTATAAGAGTTGCTTGACAACCCATCTTGAGTATTTTATCTGAGGCTTTCTCCATGTCTTTTTCTGATCTAATTTCAATATCACTTAAAATAGAAGCCTCATAAATGTTGGGAGTTAATAAGTAAGCTTGATTAAATAATTCAGATTTATATGCCGATATAGCTTTTTTCTCTAATAATAGAGAACCTGTCCTGGATACCATAACAGGATCAATTACTTTTGGAACATTTATCTTTCGTATCTCTTTACTAACTTCTTCAATGATCGAGGCATTTAATAACATTCCTGTCTTTATAGCTTGTAGATCAATATCTTTTGAAATAGCATTTATTTGATCTTTAGTAGCATTAGTAGGTAATGTGTCTATTCTCTCTACGCCCTCTGTATTTTGAGAGGTAATGCATGTTATAGCAGAACATCCATGAACTTTAAGGGATAAAAATGTTTTCAAATCAGCTTGAATTCCTGCACAACCACCTGAGTCACTTCCTCCTATAGTCAGGACCGCCCTCACTGGATAGACTGATTTACTCATCAAATTAATTGAATAATTTATTTTTACAGGAGAAAATAAAAAAAAATTCCAGTGGTTTTCTGGAATTTATTAAAATATCAAGAATTTGATATTTTGATTATTTGGAGTCCTTATCAAATTTTGATAGGTTTGGTCCGGCAATTGCTCCTACTAGACCGAAAAGGACTAGAGAGGCTACACCAAACCCAGCTGCCCAGGGATTAAAACCTCCAATAGTAATAGATGCTAATAAATTCATAAAAAGAAACCAGTAATTGGCATTGATTTAGGAACTACAATACAAATTTAATGCCCATATGTCATTGATTGTTTCAAAATCTTCTTAAAAATTTTTTATTTTGTGGTTTTTTGGTGTAAAAAGTTCATTTTAATAATATTTTGGCAAGTTTTTTTCTTTTTCTTTAACTAGTTTTAGAAGAAATTCTCGAATCAGTATTTTTTTTTATACAATACTCCCCCTTTTTTTATTTTAAAAAATATTAAAGGTAATTCATGTCATTCCTAACAGGTCTTATGGGGATTCCTTTCAGAAATAAAATTATGCGCCTTGAAATTACAAGAATAGGAAAGATGAGAGAGCTCCTTTTTTTTGACTTGAATATTAAGGAAATAACTTTTAGAAGTCCCATGGAGGGGTTGTCTATTTTTGAGCAAATGAAACTAATAGCATTAGCACCGGAGAGAATTTGCTTATCCATTATTAATATTGCCCCATTGTTTATGTCATAACCTTGTTTTAATAACTTAGTTAGTAAAGGAAGGTTCTTTCTTCCATCTAATATCTCTAAATTATTTAATTTGGTTCTTAATTCAAGAAGTTCTCCAAAATAATTACAAAAAGGGCAGTCACCATCAAATATAAATTTAATTTTCTTATCCATAGTTTTAGCTTATATGATAATAAGAATAAGATTTCAATTATTTTAACTATATTTTTTAAGCTATGTCTTTTTGTGCAACTTATTTTGGTTCAAATGGATGGTTAATTGAATTTAAAGATCTCAGAATCCTTATAGATCCTTGGTTCTCTGGTGATTTGGTTTTTCCACCGGGAGAATGGTTTTTTAAAGGTCAGTTAAGGGAGGAAATTGTTCCACCTTCAGATATTGATATACTTCTTATCACTCAGGGTTTACCAGATCATTGTCATAGACCAACTCTTCTGAAATTACCAAAGAATATAAAAGTTATTTGTTCTTATTCGGCTTCCAAGATCTTATTAGATCTTGGTTTTAAAGATATAAATGTTCTAAGACCTTCTGAGAAGATAGAATCTCAAAATATTTCTGTATCTGCAACATCAGGAGCAAGAGTTCCTAATGTAGAAAATGGTTATATAGTAAGTCATAAAGATGGAAGTTTTTATATTGAACCACATGGATTTCTTGATCCCAGTATTACACCAACAATAGTAGATGCTGTTATTACTCCTATCGTAGATCTTAAATTACCCTTGGCAGGAGCTTTTATAAAAGGTAAATATATATTGCCTAAAATAATAAAAACTTTTAGTCCTAGTTATATCTTGGCTAGTACGTCTGGCGGCGATATTGATTTCAGCGGATTTTTGAATAATTTGATAACTTATGAAGAAACAAACAAGGAAGAAATCCTTGAATTATATGAGGATATTAATTTAATAAGCCTTAAGCAGTTAGATAGGTTTAGTATTATTTGATGATTTATATATCTTTCAGATCTTTTTTAATTTTGTTATTTAATAGTTTTATTATCCAGCCATGAATAGAGGTAAGCCTATTGTAGCTGTTGTAGCAATAGCTCCGGCAAACATTAGAAATGGTAGTAGTGCATACTTTTTCATAGGTTCTCTAATTTTTTAATCACTATATAGGTATTTATACCTTTTGTCTAGTCACTGGTCTCCCCTTGGTATTTTTTTTGATTAAATATTGAAGCAAAGCAAATGTCTTTAGATGTTTATCTTTTCTCTATTGGTTTATTTTCGACGTAGAGCCAACCTGAGAACAACACTTATGCAAATCAAAATAATAGCTATCAGAACAAAACGCATCAGGTCTAATCCTGACAAGCTTGTATTTGCTTTTAGGTAAGTAACTGTAAATAATATTGAGGGTAAAAGTATTAAAATCTTTGGAATGATTTTTTCATTCCATTTCTTTATTTCAATATTCTCATCTCCTTCTTCTATTCTCTTTATTTCTTCTTCAATAGAATTTTTATTTTTGTTCATAAATTAATAATTACCAATTAAATAAATAATGTAAATATTAGCTTGAATCTTAATTGATTTAATAAATAACAAGAAATTACTTTGAGAATAAAATATTATTATATTAATAGATTAATCAATTATAGATTTCAATCTAATTATTTAATCAAATCCAGTGAAAAGTTCTTTATGAATAACCATCACTTCATAAAGAGAATTTCTGAATTCGGGAGAAAGAGGTTCCCTTTCTGTGTTAAATGCCTCAGCGCATATTAAATGCCCGTCCCACCTAACCTTGTCTTTATTTGTCTTTATAGACCATTCTCTAACATTCTTAAAATGTTCTGGCATGTGAATTCCAATTTTCCTAGAGATTTCACAAATAACACTTAATATTGGAGGTTTGTTTTTTCTCCTTAGGTCTTTGGTTAAACTAGGTTGTGTAAAAATGCTTGTGTATCTTATGTAGTCTATTAATTCATGGTCTTCCTTTGATAAATCAGCAGAAGATAAAGCAATTTCAAATTCTTTTATTGGAGTTAATGGTCTCAAAAAATTATCGTCCAAGTTAGTATATTATCTATATTTATTTTACACATTTTTCGAAGATTTGAGTTTTCAATTGTTTTCTTAAGGATTTATTAGTCTCTAACTGATTGTTTTGCCTTTATATAAACTAAAAAGGCAATATTAACTATTATAACCCATATTATAAACGATGAAATTATTATTAGATTCTTCTCTAAAGATAGAGACTCAAGTGAAAGCCCTAAATAGCTGAAATATTGATTCATTAAAAAATTTTATTTAACATGTAGATTATATAAGATTATTTCTTAAGATACTAATAGAATCAAGAAAAATATCTTAATATTCTTATGGATATATTACTTATTTTATTTTTAATAAATATGTTACTAAAGAGTTATTGATTTTATATAAGTTAAGCCATATCAACTGTTTTAAAAAAATTGTCGTGAATCAGCACTTACTCGTGTAGTATTGAAATATTGTAATTTTATTTTTATTTTGGCAACAGATAAAGCTTTGCTTTTGGAGGTGACTAAGGAGCTTTGGCAAACAGTTAATAAACTTAGACCTGATATTGATGAAGGGGCTAGGCTAGAACTTGTATTGAAGGCTCTTCTTACAATCGGTGATTTGCCCGACCAGATAGATGCTGCAATGGTAGTAGGTATTTGTTCAGAAATAGAAAAGAATCCTACTAAAGAAATAAAAAATACTGAACATACCAATGATTCAAATGATTCATCAGATTCTCAGTCAGGCAGGAGAGTCGTCAGAAGAAGATCTGCCGCAACTTAATTTAAAAAATTTAAATTCACTAAATTATTTAAGCAATTTTTATTTCTTATTCTTTAAGGAATCCTGAACAATTTGATTCTTCTTAGATAGAAGGAATCCTAGTAAAATAAAAAGCATATACAATATAAATGCTCCTAAAACTACTATTAACGAGGATTCGATAATGTTTAATTTTTCAAAAGTCATATATTAAAAATAGCAATTAATTGCGTTTAATTACCAAGGTAAGTTTGTTCCATCTTGATGAAGGAACTGTCCGCTATTTTCTAGACACAAATCATTTATTCTTTCAATAAGACCTTTTGCTGAATCATAAGTGCTGATGCCGTTATAGCCTGTCATCTGAGTGCTTACTAGACCTGGATGCAAAATACCTATTGCAATGTTTCTTGGATATAAATCTATTGCTAATGATTTTGCAGCCATACTCAGAGCGATCTTTGACATCCTATAGCCATATGACCCTCCGCTTGTGTTGTCTTCTATAGAAGCCATTCTACTGGTAATAAATATAATCTTTCCAGAAGATTCTATTTTAGGTATTAAGGCTGTTGTCAAACATAAAGGACTTAATGCATTGACTTGAAATTGTCTTAAAATACTCTCAGGATCAAGATTTATAAGTTGATTATTTTCATATATACCGGCATTATTGATAAGAACATTTATTTTGGAATTTCCTAAGGAATTTGAAATTTCGACAACAGAGTTACCATTAGAAATATCTACATTGCTTATTATATTGACTTTCAGCGATTTAAGTTCTTTAGAGACTTTTCTGCATGTAGCAAAAATGATGTTATCTTTACTGGAAAGTTGCCTGCATAATTCGAGCCCTATTCCTCTATTAGCTCCTGTGATTAAATAGTTAGTCAAAATAAAAAATCAAAAATATTTTTAATATTATAATATTTTTTAGATTATGAATTATATAAGTCTTATTTAAATATTTTATCTTAATGTGATGAATTAACCTTCATTTTAAATAAATTATCATTCATTATTCAAGAATAAGAAATTTATTTATTCTCTTCATAAAAATCTGTTATTTTCTTGCAATCTTCTAAACTTAGTGATGTTATTGCCGAAGAAGCCTTTATACTAAGTATTGCGCATATTGACAATACATCTGATACATCTGTATTTAATGCTTCAGCTAATTCCTTAATTCTTAATTTCATTAGATAAATAGAATTATTTTTATAAAATAATTAATTCTTAAGGATAATAAGTCTAATTATTTAGATATAGCTTCGCTAAAAAAATGTAAAAAGCCCATCCCATAAAAACAAAAGAACAGAAACCAAGATATTGATGCTCTAGCCCTATATCCTTTTGTCCTAAGATCTTCATTTGAATTCCTTGATATATTTATATATTAAACATCTTGTACTTAATTTGCAATTGTTTGATTCTGCTAAATTCTATAACCTTATAATAGGGAATATTATTATTGATTAGATGTTTTTCGCTATAGCCTTAGGACTTTCTCCTGTTGAAACTGTAACTGTTCTTGTTTCAGGTTCAGTATTCTTAATAGCTTTTACTTGGGTCTCAATAAAGGGAGATCTTAGACAAATAGCTAGAGAACTTATAGAAGAGTCAAAGGATAGAAAATAAACCCTATATTTAGCAATTATTAATCAGAGTTATACCATATAAGTATTTTTGTTAATCTTCTGAAATTTCTATAATATTTGAAGCTTGTAATGCCTTCTCTATAGCCTCATCTATTGAATTACCACTTGCAAGGGCTACACCCATCCTTCTTGGTTTTAAAGCATTTCTTTTGCCGAAAATTAGAATTTTTGTATCAGGTATTTTTAATGCCCTATCAATCCCTTTGTAAATAATTTTATTTAAGATTCCTTGGGACAAAATTACGCTGCTAGCTGATGGGCTGATAATTTTTATTTCTGGTATTGGTAGTTCAAGAATTGCTCTAATGTGTAATTCAAACTCACTCATGTTTTGGCTTAATAAAGTAACTAATCCGGTATCATGCGGTCTGGGAGATAATTCAGAAAAAATAACATTTCTTTTTGTTATAAACAGCTCAACTCCATATAGACCAACACCTCCAATTTTATCTGTTATTTTTTTTGCTATTGATTTACATTCGTCTAGTACCTCTTTCTTTAAATCACAAGGTTGCCAACTTGATCTATAATCTCCATCTATTTGTGTATGGCCTATTGGGGGGCAAAATAATGTGATCCCATTTTTTTGTCTAATAGTTAATAATGTTATTTCTTGTTCAAAATTTATATATTGTTCAATAATTACTTTTTTAATATTACCTCTTGAATTTTTCATGGCGGAATCCCAAGCATATTTCACTTCATTTTCCTCCTTAATAACAGTTTGCCCTTTTCCCGAAGAACTCATTATGGGTTTTATGACTATAGGAAAGTCAAAGTTTTTTGATTTATCAATCAATTCTTTTTTTGAAGAGGCATAAGCATATTTTGCAGTAGCAATATTAAGGTCTCTGTAAGCTAAATCTCTAATAAGATCTCTGTTCATTGTTGTTTGAGTTGCTTTTGCATTTGGAATGACACAGAAACCTTCCTTTTCTAGTAATAAGAGTGCTTCTACTGATATTGCCTCCACTTCAGGAATGATAAGATTCGGTTTATGCTTCTTTATTACGCTATATAATTTATTTTTATCTTTCATATCAAAGATCTCTTTTTCGTCAGCTATTTGCATTGCGGGAGCGTTATCATATTTATCACAAGAAATGACATAGCATCCGAGTCTTTTAGCTTCTATTATTAGTTCTTTGCCAAGTTCTCCGCTACCAAGAACAATAAGTTTTTTGGGAAGAATATTCATCGTAAAAGGTTTTAATTTTATTTTATTTATTAATACAATGTTGACTAAGTTATTGTTATTTATCTTTTTGATTGTGAAGACTTTTTATGATTGAGAAGATAATTGAACTTATGAAAAATAGAGCAATAAATATCCAGAAAAATTTCTCTGAATTTGTAATAAGAGTTAGTATTTGATCTTTATTCACTGATTTTAGTAGAATCTTTAGTGAAATCAGAATTTTTCTGATTTTTCTATATATCTTATTAGGTGGTGTGAATTTAATATAAGAATTTAATAAATTCTACTTTTTTTCACTTTTAATATATTTGATTATTATTATTAATTTATTATATTTATAATAACGAATTAATGTTTTTTTTATATTGCAGGGTGTACATTTTTGCTAAGTTGTTAAAAGTGAATATTTAAGTATGTCTGTAAATGTATCCGGAGTTATTGTTCTTGACTCTGAAGGAAAAGAAGTAGATCTTGGCGAATTTAAGGAAAAAGTTTTATTAATAGTTAATGTGGCAAGTTATTGTGGTAATACAGATCAGTATTTAGATCTTCAGAGATTACATAAAAAGTATTTCAATAGAGGTCTTAGAGTATTAGGCTTCCCTTGCAATGACTTTGGGGCTCAAGAACCTGGAACCATAAATGAAATTATGGAATTTTGTTCAACAAAGTATGGAGTGAATTTTGAGATTTTTGGAAAGGTTAAGGCAAAGGAACCTACAACTGAGCCATATACAACCTTAAATAAGGCAGATCCTTCTGGTGATGTCGAATGGAATTTCGAAAAGTTTTTAGTTAATCGTCAAGGCGATGTGATGGGTAGATTCAAGCCTAGTGAACAACCTTTAAGTGAGAATATTATATCCGCTATAGAAGGTTGCTTGGATTCTTGATAGAAGTAAGCTTAAGAAGCTTCTTTTTGATTCAAATAAAAAATCCTCTCATTTTTTAACTTTCACAAATGTATTTTCTAAGTTCATTATCTATATTGCTGTAATCATCTGTTAACTCTTCCCAAGCAATTTTTAGTTTTTGATTAAAAGTATATTTTTTGTTGTTCAAAGGTCTTATGGTATTATTTATTCTGCATTCAAGGTTGTATAAGTCGTTTTTTATAGTACTTGTAAAATCTTTTGAGAGGTATTCTTTTGAAGAGAATACTAATATTACTCCAATAGTACCTCCTATGCCAAAGAAAAAACCTTCTTTTAATTTATCCAACATAAGAATATAGTAATTACATTAATACTAATTATTTTCTTTCAAAAATTATTAAATCTAAATTTCTGTAATGTATTTAAAATTTTCTTAAAGATCTTTTGTTTTTCATAATCAATAATTACAATTTATCTTTATTGGTTATATATACTTATGACTAAATTTCTTAAGTTTATAAAATATATAATATATATGGTTAATTCTATGAATCTTACTAAGATGTGGATTAAGTCATTACTTGAATCTATGGGTAATGCCTTTCTACACCCTTTCTCAAATAATCAACCACCTTATACAGGTTATCAACCATATAGTGATATCCCTTCTAAAAAACATAGAATAATATAGATTTATATTATTTAAATTAAGAAAATTCTGTATTAGGAAATCTAAGCCATTTCATTAAATGGCTTAGATTTTATATTTAATCAAGAGATTCAAATAATTCTTTGTGGTAATCAACAACGTTTTGGCAGCTTATAACAGGAGTTGTCTCCATATGGATACCAAATTGAGCCCTCCAAGGGGCAAAATGCTTGAAAAGTTCTTTATCGCTATTTGCTTTGCATAAGCAAACAACTCTACCTTCTCCTGGTGCATGTACTCTGAAGAGCATACTAAACCCATCTAAATTATCTGCTTTGGCAATTTCTCCGTTTTCCCATGTTTCAACAAATTTCTTGTAAGCTGACAACTGATCGTCAATATCAGAAAATTGACAATCAACTAAAAACATTTGCATTTTAATAAATAAAAATTATATTTTTTTTAGCAAAGGATCATAAGAGTTTGGTTTGTTTGTTTTCAAATGGATATCTAGAATTTATAGTCTAATGTTTATTTAAATTAGTATTTAATTCTTGGTATCATAGGGAAGAGCTTTTCACAGTAACTTGTTGGTTTATCTGCTTTTGTAAGCTCCTTCACAATATCAAGGTTCTTTTTATGATTAATTAACTCAGAAGACCACCATAAGGCACAGTGATGTTCAACTTTTGCTTTTTTAGCTAACGTAGATAATTGTATTGCTATAAATATTATAGCTAGAGATGAAATAATAGATAGAATAAAATAATAATTCTTGTACATTTATTTCTTTTATATCTTTTAAGATAATATATGAATTATCTAAGTCAATACATATAATAGTTAATGTTTATCTTATCCTTTATCAATATAAGAGATTTATGCGAATTATTTCAGAGCATTGCTCAAATAATATAAAATATTAAACCTTTTTCATAACTGTATTTATATCTATAATGAGTGATAAGATAAAAAAAAATAAAAAAAA
>CETG01191720.1_pt1 | contig 35534 bp, 29 predicted proteins | sample 361471 | NCBI WGS metagenome assembly CETG01 (sample SAMEA2622696, study PRJEB7988) | marine metagenome | isolation source: saline water (ENVO:00002010), including | reverse complement strand
TAGAAAAGCGGAGTTCAATGAGCTCCGCTTTTTTATTATATAATAATCTAATTAATTATTTTATTTTTATATTCAAAATGATAAATTAAAACATGCGAATAAAGGATTTAAGAAATCATTTTCTAATAGCTATGCCATCTATGGATGACCCTATTTTTAAGAAATCTTTAATATTAATATGTGATGATAATAAAGATGGTACAATGGGTTTAATTATTAATAAGCCCATTGATGATATTTTAATACAAAAAATGGTACTTGATTTAGATCTAGAAAATACTGCACTATCTAAATCAAAAGTTTATTTTGGTGGTCCTGTTAATTTAGATACAGGTTTCTTTTTACATAGTTCTAATTATCAAACCGATAAGACTTTAAGTATTTCAAAAAATTTATCTATAACTGCTGATGAACGAGTTATTGAAGATATTGAAAAAAATAATGGACCAAATGATTTTATATTTACATTAGGTTATGCAGGATGGGATAAAAAACAGTTAGATGATGAAATCAAAAATGGAGATTGGTTAATTCTTCCTGTTCCTGATAATTCTGAATCTATTTTTTCTGTTAACGATGATGAAAAATGGGATATTTATTCATCTCTTGTTGGCATGAATTTAGATGATTTAAGCGGTAAGCCAGGCCAAGCTTAATTTTTAATTACAATGTTAATGCAAAATTATCTAATAAAATTCCTGGACAATAATTTCCACCAAAATTTCTACCATCATATGTACCTACATCAGGTATTAATTGATTAAAGTCTGTTACAGCATTTAATTCGCTACCAAAAATATTATATATTGTATCATCAAATCTCATATTTTCAATAGGAGCAATAATTTTACCATCTTCAACATAAAAACATGCATATCTAGTCATACCTGTAATTCTTCCACCTAATCTATCACTCCAATTCAGATAATGTAGATTAGAGAGATATACACCTGTACCGATAGATTCTAGGATTTCACTTTCTTTTAGTTCGCCTAATCCTATATTGGGTGATCTCAGCCCTTCACTGCTATCAGCAAAATTTGATGGTATACCATATTCTTTTTCTGTTCTTGTGCTAACCAATGTATTTTTTAATGCTCCTGAAACAATTAAAGGTAGACTTTCAGGTGCAATTTCACCTTCACTATTAAATCTTGGTACCATCCCATTAGAAAAGTCTTCATTCAGTGTAAAACAAGGAGATAATTTTACATCTTCATTTCTCATTTTTAATAATGCGCTATCTTTTTGCTGTAGAGATGATTCGCTTATTCCTCCCCATGAGAACATATCAATAATATCAGATACTCCAGCAGGAGCAATATATGTTTTATAATTTCCAGGATCAATTTTTATAGATTTTGTATTCATTAATTCTAATTGTTTTTTAGATAATGAAATATATTTTTCATAATTTTTTTGATCCCAATGTGTGCCTGCAAAACAATCTTTAACCATTTTTTTATCTTTTGTAATAATAGAATAATCTAGGGAAAAACTTTCTGTTTCAAACCAGTGTTTTTGTCCCTTTGAATTTGCTACACCTGTATATATGTCTCCTGAAGACCATAAGCCTGTTAAGTCGACACCTTGCATTGCAGGCATTAACATTTTTATCGCATCATCTACTGGCAATAATTCACCTTTAAATTTTTCTTCAGAGGATTCATTCGATTTAGGATAAACGATAAAAGGATCTTCCGGAATTTGTGTTATATCTAATCGTAGTTTATTTAACACCGTTATTAATTTTTCTTTATCACTTTCAAGTAGACCTGTTATAGTTAAAGCTTGTGAAGTTTGTCTTTTATTATATATAAGGGTCATGCTATAAGATAAATCATTTACAATACCAGTTTGTCTAACTTTAGCATTATTAATTCTGATAAATTGACTATTCTCACCCCACATACTAGTTTTTAAAATTTCACCAGATTTCAATGCAGAAAAAATAAAATCATTTAATTGATTAAAATATTTATTCATAATTAAGCTCCTCCAAAAATTTCAATATTATTAAATAAACAGGTAGGTGATGCATGTCCAACTCTTACACCTTGATTGGGCTCTCCCTTACCACAGTAGGGTGTTCCATAAACATCGAAACTATCTTCATTACCAACCATTTTTAAACTATTCCAAAATGGTGTTGATACTGCTCTATAATTAGGATTTCTAACAGTTTTTGTTAGTTTTCCATTTTCGATTAGTTGTCCATATTCGCATCCAAATTGAAATTTATTTCTAAAATCATCAATTGACCAGGAACGATTTGTTTGCATATAAATGCCCTTTTCAACAGAACTAATTATATCATCAAATGATGAGTCTCCTGGTTCTAGATTTAGATTTGCCATTCGATCAATTGGGGCTCTATTCCATGAGCAAGCTCTAAAATTTGCAACTCCATCTACATTAGATCTTTCTTGGCTTTCAAGTCCTCCTAAACCCCTTAATAGTAAACCATTTTTAATAATAAATTCTTTATTTGCTTTCATACCACTATCATCAAATCCATAAGAAGCAAATTCTTCAGGTATAGTTGGATCAAAAGTAATATTCATTATTTCTGAACCGTATTGGAGTTTGCCAAAATCTTCTAGATTAACAAAACTCCAACCAGCATAATTTCGTTCATCTCCTAGTATGCGGTCTACTTCAAGTGCATGCCCTATACTTTCATGAATTTGTAATAACATTTGATCTGAATGAAGGACTAAATCCATAGTATCAGTGGGGCATTCTTCTGCAGTTAGAAGCTCTACAGCTTCCCTACATATATTTTCACATTTATTTAAAACTCTATTTTCATCAAATACTTCCATCCCTGCTTGTTGGCATTGATCCATATAAGATCTACTTTGAACTATACTGCCATCCTGCGCTATTGCTCTATAGCCTGGTCCAACATACATGAAATTTTGTGAAAAATTACTACCATTAGTAGATACAAATTTCATTTTCATATCTACAAGTCTAGCCATTGAAATTGCTGAAACAATTTTGCTAGATTCCTTTAATTTTTTGTTTGATTTTAGTAATACATCCATTAAATGATCAAGTGGTATATCTTTTATTTTATATGGTGATTCATAAGTACCAACTGATTTTGGGCGAACACTTTCATTGAAAGAATGTATTGCATATTTTGAAGCATAAAGAGCCTGGTTATATGCTTGTTTTGCTGCATATTCAATTGATTCATAATTAATGTTATTAATAGCAAAATAACCAAATTGGCCATCCACTAATACTTCTACCATAATACCATGGTCTAAATTTGTATGATTGGATTCAGGATTTAAGTCTCGAATAACTCTATATGTTGTAGTTTCTTTTACTTCTCTTAATCCTATCCATTCAGCTTTGAGATTAATATTATCTAATGCTTTTTTTAAATCGATGTTTTTCATGAATTTTCTCTATTATTAGGTTATATAAAATTAAGAAAAATTACTGAGAAAAATAAATTATAAATCATAAATTTATTGGTATTTAATATGGAGTGTTTATGGCTTATTTATTTATAATGATTGTGCTTAATTTTGGATTTGCTGGTTTTTTTGATTCAGATAAAAAGGTTTATCAAACATTTGATGTTATAGATGGTGATTTTGTATCAGATAAAAAATTAGATGATTCTCGTTGGTCAGGAGGACCAGGTTTTGAAGATATAGCAGAGCTTATTAGTTGGAAAACTAATAATAATATTAATATTATAGGTGATCCTAATGCTATTAAAGGAGATACCCTTACGTTTTTAGCAGGTGATATATTCCCTAATACATTAAGGGCTTTTGGCAAAGAAACAAGAAGTCAACTTAATGGTTTAATTGAAGCAATGGTTTATGAACCATTATTAAATTTTGATTCTGAAACTTTTAAACTTGAACCTGTTTTAGCAACTCATTGGAGAGTTTTAGATGATTCTATGACATTCCTATTTAGAATTAATCCAGAAGCAAAATTTTCAGATGGTAGAGAAGTCACATCTCGTGATGTGGTTGCAACATATGATATATTAACAGATGAAGGACATGGAGATCCTAATGTATATACTTACTGGAGGGATAAATTTGAAAGACCTGTTGCAGAAAGTAAGTATATAGTAAGTGTGAAATCTAAGAAAAAAGAGTGGCGAAATATATATAGTTTTTCAAGTTTAGTAATTTATCCATCCTATTATTTAGAAAAAATTGATGGTGGTACATATGTAGAAAAATATCAATTTGAACTTATGCCTGGATCGGGTCCATATGTTTTAGATACAGAGCGAACAACTCAGGAAAATAATGGATTAGTAGTGCTTAATAGAAGAAATGATTATTGGGCTGATAATCACCCTAGGAATACAGGCCTCTGGAATTTTGATACGGTTGAATTTATTTTTATTAATGATGAAACACAGGAAGTAGAACGTTTTTTTGCAGGAGATTTTGATACTTATAGTGTTGGTCGTGCACAATGGTGGAGTGAGCGGTTTGTAGCAGATGAATATTCTGAAATAAAGAGGGGTCTTGTTCAAAGAAAGAAATATATTAATTTTGCTCCTGCTGGAGTAGGAGGGATAGCTTTTAATACCCTAGAAGAGCCTTTTTCTAATATTAAAGTTAGAGAGGCATTTTGTCATTTATGGGATGTTGAAAAATTAATGGATAAATTGTTTTTTAATGAATATGTTAGAAAAAATTCATATTTTCCAAGAAGTAAGTATGAGCATCCAAATAATCCAACACAAGATTATAATCCAGATTATGCATTGCAATTACTTGCTGAAGCAGGCTGGACAAAGAAAGATGGAGATAGTTGGCTTACAAATGATAAAGGAGAAATATTTGAAATTGAAGAATTTCATATTTATAAGGGTTGGGATAGAATCCTTAATTATTTTGTTCAAGATTTAGAAAGTGTTGGAATAAAACTTAATCTTGTAGTTATTCAAAATCCATTTGAAATGGCTATGAATAGAAAATTTAAGCTTTATAATGGTGGATGGGTTGGTTCTTTATTACCGAGCCCTGAAGGGATGCTCCATTCAAAATATTCTGAGAAATTAGATGTAACGAATATTACTGGTATGGCAAATCCGGATATTGATAAACTTATTGAAGAGTATAATTTGAATTGGAATATGGATGAAAGAATAGAAATTCTTCAGCAACTTGATAGTATAGCTACGCGAGAGTTTCATTGGATTTTTAGTTGGACAGCTCCATATGGTTATCGATCTCTTAATTGGGATAAATTTGGTGTTCCTGATAATGGAGTCGGATATTCTGGAGGATGGCTGGCTCCTATTAGTATGTGGTGGATTGATCCAGATAAAAAGAATAAATTACAAGATGCGTTAAAGAATGGTAGTAATCTACCAATTGAAAAAGAAGTTGTTGATTTTTGGAATAATTTAGATAAGAGTAATTAAATAATGTTTGAATACACAATACGTAGATTGCTTTTAATGATTCCAACGGGATTAGGTATAACTTTTATGGTTTTTTGTATTTTACAGTTAGCTCCAGATGGTCCATTTGAAAGAGCCGTTAAACAAATTAAGCAAGCTAATATGGGAGCTGGTGAGGTTTCGATGTCATCATCAGATATTTCTGGAGATAGTTCTGAATTGACTCCAGAGCTTCTTGAGAAGTTAAGGATGCAATATGGACTAGATAAACCTATTATAGTTCGTTATTTAATTTGGCTTGGAGTTTATCCAAAAGAATCAAAAAGTAAAATTATTCCAGTTAATAAAACATTTAGAGAATCTGTTGATGCTTTAAAATTTGATACTTATAAAGAATATTTGCTTCAAAAATATGTTAAAGTAGTTAAAGATGAAAATAATGAATTAAAGGTTATTGAAACAGGGGTTGGATTAGAATTTGATATACCTCTAGTTGAAAATCCAGATATTAAAGAAAATTTTAATAGTGAAAAATATTATACTTTTATAAATAATTATAAAGAATTACCTTCAAATGAGAGTATTATAAAAACATGGTATTATTCAGATTGGGAGATAAAAAAAGTAGATGAAGAAAAAAATATTGTAACTTTAGTCAAGAAACAATTTAAAGGTATTTTACAAGGCTATCTTGGCTATTCAGAGAAAAAAGGTAAGGATGTTAGTACTTTAATTGGAGAGAGACTTCATATATCTGCATTTTTTGGATTAACTGGTTTAATTCTTGGTTACTTAGTTTGTATCCCTCTTGGAATATGGAAAGCTATTAATAATGGCAGTCGTTTTGATATTATGTCTAGCATTATTGTTTTTATAGGTTATTCTATTCCAGGCTATATATTAGGTATTGTTTTACTTGTATATTTTGGAGGAGAATATTTTCCATTACATGGTTGGCGGTCTCCTAATTTTTCTGAATTATCATTTTTAGGTAAAGTTAAAGATCAATTGCATCATGCATTTTTACCAATGGTTTGTTATATGATAGGTTCTTTTGCAACACTAACAGTTCTTATGAAAAATTCCTTACTTGAAAATTTAAGTCAAGATTATGTTAGAACTGCTTTTGCAAAAGGGCTATCAGAAAAAAGAGTTATTTTTAAACATGCAGTTCGAAATTCTTTAATTCCTCTAGCAACGGGTATTGGTGGTATCATCGGTGTTTTTTTAGCTGGTTCTTATTTAATTGAAAAAACTTTTGGTATAGATGGATTTGGTCTACTAGGCTTTAATGCATTAGTAGATAGAGATTACGATATAATGATGGGAACATTAGTGATAGGTGTAGTAATACGATTATTAGGAAATTTAATTTCTGATTTAACCTATGCTCTTGTGGATCCAAGAATACGATTTAAATAATGAATAATAAACAAAATCAATCAGATTCAATTCTTAAAAAAAGAATTCGAAAATTTAAGACTATTAAAAGAGCTTATTACTCATTAATAATTTTAATTATAGCATATGTTTTTTCTTTATCTGCACCTATTTTTCTTAATAGTACAGCTATCATGGTAAAATATACTAATAATGATTATGATATTGGTGAAGAATTTGTTGATTTAAATAATAATAAATTATGGGATAAAGGAGAAGACCATATTGATAAACCACAGTATTATTATCCTTTATTTAGAAAATTTTTTAAAAACTTAGATTATGAAGCTTCTTTTTTTGGTCAGGAATATATTAATGGTAAAAAACGTTATGGTAAGCCTCATTATAGATTATTAAAAAAAGAATTAGAAGCTAGAAACGATGGAGATTTTGTTTTAATGCCTTTATATCCATATGATCCATTTGAAGAGGTCCTATCTGAATTAGATGAAGATTTTACAGATGTAAATAGCAATGGTATATGGGATAATGGGGAACCCTTAGTAGATATTAATAATAATGGTATTAGAGATGAATATAGGCCTCCAACTACTCCAGATAGTTATCATATTATGGGTACGGACAATCAAGGTAGAGATGTATTAGCAAGAGCTGTATATGGTTTTAGAATTTCTATTACATTTGCATTAATTGTAGCTACATTTTCTTATTTGATAGGTATCATTGTTGGTGCAACCCTTGGATATTTTGGAGGAAAATTAGATTTATATGGCTTAAGAATTATTGAAATATATGCTTCTATCCCATTTTTATTTACAATTATGATACTTTCAACTTTTATAAGACCTAATTTAATTGTATTATCTTTTTTATTGATTATTTTTGGTTGGGTAGGTATATCTTATTATATAAGAGGAGAGTTTTATAGAGAAAAATCAAAAGATTATGTATCTGCAGCAGTTGCCATGGGACAAAATCATTGGAATGTTATGTTTAAACATATTTTACCAAATGCTTTAACACCAGTTATAACTTATGCTCCATTTGCTTTAATAGGTAATATTTCTGCTTTAGTTTCACTTGATTATTTAGGGTTTGGTTTACAACCTCCTACTCCAAGCTGGGGAGAGCTTATTAATCAAGCAGCCGGTAATTTACAAAATTGGCATTTAGTGGTATTCCCATTAATATTTTTAGCTATAACATTGTTTTTGATTACTTTAATAAGTGAAGGATTTAGAGCTGCTTTTGATCCAAAAGTACATTCAAGGTTGAGATAAATGAGCAAAGAAAAATTAATTGAAATAAAAGATTTAAAAACATACTTTTATACAGAAGGCGGAACGGCTAAGGCTGTAGATGGAGTTTCGTTTGATATTTATAAAGGAGAAGTCTTAGGTATTGTTGGAGAATCTGGTTCAGGAAAATCTGTTACTTCTCTTTCAATTAATAGATTGATTCCAAATCCTCCTGGAGAAATTGTAAGTGGAGAAGTAGTGTATAAGGGAATTAATTTATTAGATTTATCTTATGATGAAATGAGAAATTATAGAGGTAAGGATATTGCAATGATTTTTCAAGAACCTATGACATCTCTTAATCCCGTTTTAACAATTAAAGTTCAAATGAATGAAATCTTAAAAAGACATTATAAAATGTCAGATGAAGAAGCAACAGAAAAAAGTATTGAGCTTTTATCTGCTGTTGGTATTCCAAATCCTGAGGATAGAATGAAAGAGTATCCTCATCAATTTTCAGGAGGTATGAGACAAAGGGTTATGATTGCTATGGCTCTACAGTGCAATCCCTCACTTTTAATTGCAGATGAACCAACAACAGCTTTAGATGTTACAATACAAGCTCAAATTTTAGATTTAATGATGGATTTAAAAGACAAAAGAGAAGATGCTGCAATATTATTAATAACACATGATTTAGCTGTGGTAGCTGAAACTTGTGATAGAGTAATTGTTATGTATGGAGGTAAAATTCAAGAAATAGCTGAGATTAATGAATTATTTAATAATCCCTTACATCCTTATACAAAGGCTTTAATGGATTCTATGCCAAAAATGGATTCTAAGGCAAAACGTTTAAAAGCATTGAAAGGAATGGTTCCATCCTTATTAAATATGGGTGATGGTTGTAAGTTATGCTCAAGATTTAATCCAGAAGAGTGTGCATGTGGAGGCACTAAAGAGGAACCAAAATTATATGAAGTAAAGCCTAATCATTTTGTAAGATGTAATCCAAATATTTTTAAAAAGAATAAAGAATAATGCCAAAAACTAAAAATATATTAAAAATTAAAGATTTAAATGTTGAATTTCCATTATTTGGGGGTATTTTTCAGCGTGAGGTCTCTGCTGTACATGCAGTGAAAAATTTTAATTTAGATATACAAGAAGGTAAAACAATAGGTATTGTTGGAGAATCTGGTTCAGGAAAGTCAACTCTTGGAAAAGCAATATTAAATGTTCTAAAATTAACAGCTCCTGATGTAAGGGTTAGTGGAGAGATACAATTTAAATATAAGAATAAATTTATAGATATTTTATCTCAAGACCCTGATAAAACTTTAGAGCTTAGGCCATTTATTCAAATGATTTTTCAAGATCCATTTTCTTCTTTAAATCCTAGAATGCTTGTTAAAAATATTATTCAAGAACCATTAGATATACATACAAGTATGTCTAATAATGAAAAAGATGAAAAAATTTTTTGGTTGTTGAATAAAGTAGGTCTATCAAAAGAACAGGCTTATCGTTATCCTCATGAATTTTCTGGAGGTCAAAGACAGCGTATAGGAATAGCAAGGTCTTTAGCTACAGAACCAAAAATAATAATAGCTGATGAGCCAGTTTCTGCTTTAGATGTTTCTATACAAGCTCAAGTAATTAATTTAATGATGGATTTACAAGAAGAATTTAATTTAACAATTTTATTTATAGCGCATGATTTATCTGTTGTCAAGCATATTTCTGAAGAAGTTGCTGTTATGTATCATGGTGATTTAGTTGAATTTAATTCCATAGATGAAATTTTTAATAATCCTCAACATGACTATACTAAAAGTTTATTAAATGCTATACCTGTACCTAGCCCAAAGGGAAGAGAAGCAAGAAAAGAAAAGCGTAAAAATAATTCTATTTAGTTTAAGATTATGAAAAAAAAAATATATTATATATTATTTTATATAATTTTTGTATTTATTTTTTTTGATTGTGCTGCTATTGCACCTCCTAATGGTGGCTCTGCTGATATAGAGCCTCCAAAATTATTGGATAATAGTTTTCCTTATGACTCAAGAATCAATTTTTCAAAAAAAGAAAAAATTATTTTATCTTTTAATGAGAGAATTCTTCCATCTACTTTTATGAATGCGTTTAGAATTGAACCTGATATAGATATATCAATTAGAATTATTAATAATATGGTTTATATTAAACCAAAAAAAGAATGGCCTAATCAATTTGGAATATTTATTTCAAGAAATTTATCTGATTATCATAATAATCAATTAATTAAGCCCATTCAATTATTTTTTTCACAATCAGATACTATTCAATTAAATTCAATCCAAGGTAAAATATTTAATGCAGATACTTCTAAGGTATATGAATTAGCTATTTTAGATGAAAATTTATCAATACTTACTAAAACAGAATCAGATATTAATGGTCTATTTAATTTTTTTATTAATGATATCAATCCTAATAATATTATCGTTGCGTTAGATGGAAGTATAACAAATAATATTATTGATGATATTAGAATAAAAAAATATGGTATTTCTAATAGATTTATAAATTTGATAAATAATCCAATTTATATTGCTGATCCAATCTATAAAGTAAATATTAATAGTATAAATTTATTAAATAATAATTTTGGAGAAATAAATTTAAGCAATGGTAATAAAAAATATTTGATTCTTAATAATCCATTTATGAAAGAAATATTAAGAAATAATAATAATTATATATATAGAGATTATGATTTTAAAGATTCATTAAACATTAATATAAAAATGTCAAATAATATAGAATCATATGATTGCTCATCAGCATTCTTATTGACAAATCAAATAATAGATACTTTATCAGCGAGTATTGATGATTATAAAATTTCTAATGATAGTTTTTTGATTAGATTTACAGAGCCTGTTATAGTTAATAAAAATTTAACACCTTTTTATTTATTAGATGAAGATTCTACTAATTTATCATTGGATTATGAATATATAAATCCACATTTATTATATATAAATAATATTACCAATATAGAAAATATTAATATTAATTGTAGTGCTATTAATGATTTTAGTGATAATAAATTATGTGATCAAGAATTAAGTTTATCATTTACAAAAAATCAAAATTCTAATCTATTATTTGGAAGCATAGATGGATATATTTCATATATTGGTAATAATGGAGTTATAGTTGAAGCAATTAATTTAGATACTAAAGATGTTATTAGAAAAAAAACAGATAATAATTATTTTATATTTAATAATTTAGTTCAAGGCAATTATGAAATTTTGGCTTATGAAGATATTAATGTTATTAATGATGTTTATTTTTCAGGGACATTAAATCCCATTAAAAAGGCAGCTAAATTTGTAGTTTATAATAAAAATATATATGTAAGGCCTAATTGGACTAATACGATTTCAATGGAATTAAAATAGGGTATGTTTTATGAATAATAATCTTATAATTTTATCAGGAGGTTTTGATCCAGTTCATAAGGGTCATATTAGAATGTTTAAAGAAGCTAATAAATTAGGCAAAGTAATAGTTGGATTGAATTCAGATGAATGGTTAATAAGAAAAAAAAATAAATTTTTTATGCCTTTTGAAGAAAGAAAAGAAATTTTAGAATCAATAAAATATATAGATGAAGTTTTTGGTTTTAATGATGATGATGATACGGCATGTCATTTAATAAAAACTATTTATAAGAATTTTAATCAGTTTGATGTTTTTTTTGGTAATGGCGGTGATAGAACAAATGATACGACCCCTGAAGTTAAGTATTGTATTAAAAATAATATTGAATTAATTTGGGGTTTAGGAGGAGGAAAAATTCAATCTTCATCAAATTTATTAAGTAAATGGGAAGATTAATGCTTGGTATTATAAGTTAAATTACCATAATATATTGCTGCATTTTATTAGATTAAATCCGGCATAGCTCAGTTGGTTAGAGCAGTGGACTGTTAATCCACGTGTCCCTGGTTCGAGTCCAGGTGCCGGAGCACTAAAAACCCCTTCAGAAATGTTGGGGTTTTTTGTTTTTAGGCACCGTATTTAATGTGGATACTAAAGGCTTTAATGAAATTTATAATAAATATACTAGAGAATATAAAAAATCACATGAGAGGCTTAGTAGATATTAATTCTAATATTGTTTTTATTTACATTAATTATTAGTAAATATTATTAATCAATATTAAATTTCTATTGATAATTCTTCTAAATAAAAATAAATAAATTATGAGTATATATTTGATTTGGTTTTTAATAGGTGTATGTTTTTTAATTGCAGAATTTATAATGCCTACTTTTATTTTGTTCTTCTTTGCAATCGGTTCTATTATAGTATCTATAATTTCTTCCTTTTATGATTTATCTATTAATGGTCAAATTATTTTATTTGCATTATCATCTATTATCTCATTGCTTTTATTAAGGAATTATTTGAAAGATATTTTTAAAGGTAATGAAGCAAAGGGAAAAGATCAATATTTTGATCAGCCGGTAAATGTAAATGATAATTTAGCTGTAGTTAGTAAAATGATTGATTTAAATGCTTTTGGAGAGATCAAATATAAAGGTACTTTTTATAAGGCTCAATCAAAAAACATAATAGAAAAAGGTAAGACAGTTAGAGTACTTGATAAAGGAGATAAGCAAAGTTCTTTTTTTATAGTAGAAGAAATTAATAATGAAAATAAGGATTAATTAAAATGAATGACTTTTCTATAGTAGTTATAATATCAGTTGCCTTTCTTGTTTTTATTTTATTTAAAACAGCTAGAGTAGTTCCTCAAAGAAAAGAATATATAGTAGAGAGATTAGGGAAGTATAGTAGAACATTAAGCGCCGGATTACATATACTTGTACCTTTTTTAGATGTTGTTAGATATGTCAGAACATTAAAAGAAGAAGTTTTTGAAGTATCAAAACAAAATTGTATAACAAAAGATAATGTTGCGCTTGGTATAGATGGCGTTCTATATCTTCAGGTAATGGATAGTAAACTATCTTGTTATGGTATTGATGATTATAGATTAGCTGCACAAAATTTAGCTCAAACATCATTAAGGTCAGTAATTGGGAAAATGGATCTTGATAAAACATTTGAAGAAAGAGAAACATTGAATCAGGCTGTGGTTGCAGCAGTAGATGAAGCTGCAAAAAATTGGGGTATTAAAGTTTTGCGATATGAAGTTAAAGATATTGAAGTTTCTCCAGATATAATGAATGCAATGGAGAAACAAATGACAGCAGAGAGAGATAAACGTGCTGCTATTGCTCAGTCTGAAGGAGAGAGACAATCAAAAATTAATTTAGCACAAGGTGAAAAAGAACAGTCAATATTAACTTCTGAAGGACAAAAACAGGAATTAATAAATAATGCAGAAGGTATTGCTGCAGAAATTAAATTAAAAGCTGATGCTACAGCTGAAGCTATAACAAAAGTTGCTGAAGCATTGAATCAAAAAGGTGGAGAACAGGCTGCAAATTTAGAAGTAGCTAAAGAATACGTTAAAGAATTTGGGAATCTTGCTAAGGAAAGTAATACACTAATTATTCCAAGTGATGTAAATAACATTTCATCAACAGTTGCTACTGCTATGTCAGTAATTGAAAAAATAAAGAAAAAATAAAATTAAAGAGAGATTATTTATGAAAAAGAAAAAAAATAATGAAATATCCCCAACTAAAAGTTTTTTAATTAATGTTTTATATCATGCCGGTTTTAATAAAGAAGGAATTAAAATTATATCTGGAGCATCACCAGATCAAATTAAGAAAAGTGTTATAAAGTAGATTTAATTTATATATAATGAATCAATATCTTTATCCAATAATATCAATTTTTGAACCATTTATAGAAAATAGTATAATATTATTTTTAGTGTATGTAGCATCATCTTTTTTATGTGCTATTATTATTGATAAATTTTTTATTTTAATTGCTAAAAATCTTGTTAAGAAAACTAAAACAACTATTGATGATAAATTAATTGATGTTATTCATCCTGCAATCTATAAAACAATATTATTTTTAGGATTATCAATATCTTTAGAAACTATTTCTTTATCAGAAAATATAGAATTCGCTTTTAAAGGTTTTATTAAATCTATGATTGTTATTTATTGGTCATTAGCTATTTTTAATGCTTTTATTATTATAATAAATTGGGCTTCAAAAAAGGATGATAGTAAGTTAATTAAAAAAAGGACATTGCCTTTATTTGATAATTTAGGCAAGATTGTAATTTTTTTATTTTCTATTTATTTTGTAATGTTATGTTGGGGTATTAATGTAACAGCTTGGATTGCATCGGCAGGTATTTTGAGTGTCGTATTAGGTTTTGCTGCTAAGGATACTTTAGGGAATTTATTTGCTGGTATTTTTATTATGGCTGATAGTCCATATAAAGAAGGGGACTATATTAATTTAGATTCAGGTGAGAGAGGATATGTGCGAGATATTGGTATAAGAAGTACTCGTATTCAAACTAGAGATGATATTGAGATTACTATCCCAAATTCAGTAATAGCAAATTCTAAGATTATTAATGAAAATGGTGGAACACATGAAAAAGAAAGAATTAGGATAACTGTTGATGTTGCATATGGAACTGATGTTGAACAAGTAAAAAAAATAATGAATGAAATTGCAATATCATGTAATAATGTATGTGAAATACCTGAACCACGTGTTAGATTTAGAGAATTTGGAGCATCTGGTTTAAAATTCCAATTATTAGTATGGATTGAAAAACCAGAGCATAGAGGTAGGGTGGTAGATGAATTATCTACAGATATTTACAATGCTTTTAATACTAATAATATAGAAATCCCATTTCCACAAAGAACACTCCATATCAAAAAAACAGACTTATAGTTTTATTAGTTCAATGCTAAAAAAAATATCTATAAATAAAGATATTAGTATAGCTCATACAATTCCTTCTTATTATTATTTAGATGATAATTATTATATATTATCAATTAATAAAATTTTTAAAAATAGTTGGCAAATTATTATAGATAAGAGCTCTTTAAACTCTAATATATATCCCTTTACTTTTTTAAAGGATTCAGTAAATGAGCCACTTTTGTTAACACATGCAAATAATAAATATTTTTGTTTAAGTAATGTATGCACTCATAGAGGAAATTTATTATGTGAAAATAATAATAATTCTAATAGTATACGCTGCAAGTATCATGGACGAGTTTTTAATTTAGAGGGTAATTTTTTATCTACACCAGGTTTTGAGAATGTTAAGAATTTTCCACAGGATTCAGATAATTTAAATAAGCTTGAATTAAAAATATGGAAAAATTTTATTTTTAATTCTTTAAATCCAAAAATTGATATTTCAGATGTATTAGATGATATAAGTCATAGATTAGGATGGTATCCATTTAATAAATTATATTATGATGAATCTAATTCTAATACATATATAATAGATGCACATTGGGCACTATATTGTGAAAATTATTTAGAAGGATTTCATGTTCCTTTTGTTCATCAAGGCTTAAATAAAGATATTAAATTAGATACTTATAATACTGAATTATTAAATAATGGTGTTCTACAATATACAATGTCAAAATCAAAGAAAGATGCATTAAAAATACCTAGTGGTTATATTAATAGTGATAAAGATGTGTATGCTTACTATTATTGGATTTTCCCTAATATGATGTTTAATTTTTATTCTTGGGGTTTATCTATTAATGTTATAGAACCTATAAATAAAAATCAATCTAGAATTAAGTTTTTATCTTATCCTTTAAATGGTTATAAACAACCCCAAAATATAGATTCTAGTTTAGATAAAGTTGAGTTAGAAGATCAAAAAGTGGTTTGTAATGTGCAAAAAGGAATAAAATCTCAATTTTATAATAAAGGGAGATATTCTGTTAAATATGAAACAGGTATTCATCATTTTCATCGTTTAATATGCAAACATATCAACTAAATATTTTATATATTGAACCATTTTATTCAGGCTCTCATAAGCAGTGGATAGATTCTTACCAAAAGTATTCTCATCATAATATTGCAATATTATCTTTACCTGGTAAAAAATGGAAATGGAGGATGCACGGTGGAGCTATAACTTTAGCTCAAGAATATAATAAAATTAAAAATAAATTTGATATAATTCTATGTTCAGATATGCTAAATCTACCTGTTTTTAAAGCAGTATCTTATGATAATTTATGCAACTCTAAGATTATTATGTATTTTCATGAAAATCAATTATCATATCCATGGTCTCCAATGGATAAAGACTTAGAACTAAAGAGAGATTTGCACTATTATTATATTAACTATACTTCATCATTGATAAGTGATCATAATTATTTTAATTCGAATTACCATTTAATTAGTTATATTGAAGGTCTTAGAAAATATTTACATAAAATGCCAGATTTTAAAAATATTGATACAATTGATTTTATTAATAAAAAATCAAGTGTTTTACCAATAGGGTGTGAACTAAATAAATATCAAAGTAATTATAAAAAAAATATAAATCCAGTTATTTTATGGAATCACAGATGGGAATATGATAAAAATCCAGAATTGTTTTTTAATACATTATTCGAATTAGATGATAGTAATATTGATTTTAAATTAATTGTTGTTGGTGAAAGTTATCGTGAATATCCTAATATCTTTGATATAGCAAAGGATAGATTAAATCATAAGATTATTCATTTTGGCTATTGCGATAATTATAATGAATATGTTAAATATCTTAAAATAGCAAACATTTTACCGGTTACATCTAACCAAGATTTTTTTGGTATAAGTATTGTGGAAGCTATATCATATGGAGTATATCCAATTTTACCTAATAGATTATCGTATCCAGAATTATTTGATAATAAAATAAATTCAAATATATTTTATAATAATAAAATTGAGCTTAAAGATAAAATAATTTCAGCCATTAATAATATAAGTTTAATGTTAGATAAAATTAAACCTTTAAGAAATCATGTATATCAAACTTTTAATTGGAATAATGTTTCAAAAAAATATGATCAAACCTTTAATGAATTAAATAATAACAATGTTTGATATTAATTCTTTAGTAAATAGTAAAGATAAAAATAAAAATCACTCTAATAATGAGATTCAATATATTGTTAACTCATTTGTCAATGGTATAATATCAGATGATGAAATGACAAGTTGGTTAAAAGCAGTTTTTAATAATGGTATGTCTTTATATGAAACAGTATACTATACTAAAAGTATTATTGATTCTGGTTCTAAAATAAAATTTGATAATCTTAATGGATATATTGTAGATAAACATTCTACAGGTGGTGTAGGAGATAAGGTATCTCTGATTTTAGGCCCTATATTAGCAGCATGTAATTGTTATGTCCCAATGATTGTTGGAAGATTTTTAGAACATACTGGAGGGACTTTAGATAAACTTGAATCAATTGATGGCTATAATGGTTTGTTATCATCTGATAAATTTATTGATATTGTAAATAAAGTAGGCATATCAATTATTGGACAAACAGATGAAATTTGTCCTGCTGATAGAAAAATTTATTCATTACGTGGAAGAACTAATACAGTTGCATCATTTCCTTTAATTTGTGGAAGTATTATGAGTAAGAAAATTGCAGAAGGAATTCAGGGATTAGTTTTAGATATTAAAATAGGTAGCGGTGCTTTTATAAAAAATGTAAATGATGCAAATAAATTAGGTGAATTATTAACATTAATAGGTTCAAAATTTGGTGTAAAAGTAAAATATATTCATTCAGATATGAGTCAGCCTCTTGGTTCTTCAGCAGGATTACTATGTGAAATTGAAGAATCTATTAAAGCTTTAAGTGGTAAGGGTGCAAATGATTTAATGGATGTCGTATTTGAATTAGGAGATATAGCACTTAATATGGCTGGAGAAGATAAACCTAAAGATAGAATGCTTAATGTTATATCTGATGGCTCTGCAAAAGATGTTTTTTTCAAAATGATATATGCACATGGAGGTGATTTGAGTAAGATAGTACATAAACCTAAAAATAATTTTGATATTATATCTGAAAAAGTTGGTTATTTAAAGTATATTGATACTAAAAAAATTGGTAATGTTGTTAATTATTTAACAATTTTAAATGGTAATATTGATAAGAATGCTGGAATTAATTTTTTAAAGAAAAATGGTGATTTTATTAATAGGGGAGATGTTATCCTCCAAATATTTTCAGATTCATCTAAGAATATTGAAATCTCAAAAGAAATGATAAAAGGATCTTATGTAATTATAGAAAATTACTAATTAATTTCAAAGGCTTCATATCTTGCATTGCCATTGCTTACTATCCTTAGCATTATAGCATCTCCAGAATTATATTGTTGTATAATTATATTATAATCTTCTATTGAGTTGACAATTTGATTTCCAATTTCTGTTATTATATCACCTTTTTTAATATTTTTATCGTATGCATTGGAAGACTTATCTATATCTGTAATTATAATACCATCACCATTATTAGTTCTGATTTTGAAGCCTAATAAATCAAATCCACGCTTTTGATTATCTGAAAATAAGTTTACAACTTCTTCTTGATTAGGTCTTAAACCTAACGTTACCATGATGCTTTGAACATTATAATCTCTTATAATAGTAAATAAAATTATTTCGCCAGGTTTTGCATTAGATACTTTATTTCTTAATTGATTTACATCTTCAATAGGAACTCCATTCATAGCTGTAATAATATCTTTTTCTTTAAGACCAGCTATATCAGCAGGACTACCTGATGATACAAATGAAATTAAAACCCCTTTCTTTGATTCTAATTTAAGAGCTTTCATCATATCTGTATCAATAGGTCCAATAGTTACTCCTAAAAATCCTCTTGAGACCTTACCCTCATTAATTAAATCATTAACAACTCTCATTACTTGATTAATAGGAACTGCAAAACCAACGCCTGCATTAGATCTTGAGAAGCCATCAGTCGCTATTGCTGTATTTATACCTATAAGTTCTCCATTTAAATTAAATAAGCCTCCTCCGGAATTACCTGGGTTAATTGCAGCATCATGTTGAATAAAATTTTCGAAATTAAGTCTGGATATTACATCACTTCTTCCAGTAGCACTTATAATTCCAGCTGTAACAGTATGATTTAAGTGTAATCCAAATGGACTACCAATCGCAATAATCCATTCTCCTATTTGAAGATTATCAGAGTTTCCTGGATTAACTTTTTGCAAATTATCTGATTCTATTTTAATTACAGCAATATCAGATAAAGGATCTGTAGCAATAATATCAGCATTTGCTTCTCTTTTATCAAATAAAACAACTTTAATTTCTTCTGCTCCTTCTATAACATGATTATTGGTTATGATATAACCATTAATATCATCAATAATAACGCCAGATCCCAAAGATTGAGCTTTTCTTTCTTGTTGATGTGGTTCTTCAAAATTTTCAAAAGGATTAAAAAAGAACATATTATTTACTACTTCAGTTTTTTCAGAAATTATTGACACTATAGCAGGACTCTGTTCTTTGGATACATTTATAAATGCTTGGTTAAATTGATTATAGTTCGAAAATATAAAAGAAATTGATATAAAACATATAATAAGGTAGTTCATAAATTTATTTATCCTTTTTATTATTTATTTTTTTAATGCAAAAATCAAAAATAAGTTCCAATTTTAATGGTAATAAATTAAGAAAAAAGAGGTATTAGATGAGAACAGTTTTAATAACAGGGATTAGTACAGGTATAGGAAAATCTATTGCTGAAAAATTATTAGAAAACAATTTTTATGTTATTGGTAGCGTAAGAAAAGATGAAGATGCAGATATATTAAAGAATAAATATAAAGAAAAATTTGATTATGTGACTTTTGATGTTACTGATAAGAGTGCTATTAATGAATCTAAAGAGAAGGTTGAAGCTATTTTAGAAAAAAATAAATCTTACTTATGTTGTATTATCAATAATGCGGGAGTTGCATTAGGAGGACCTCTAAGATATTTAGATACTGAAATATATAGGAAACAATTTGATGTTAATTTTTTTGGTTTAATTGATGTGACTAAAACCTTTTTAGATTTATTAATAGAATCAAATACTAGACCATTAAAAAATAAAATTATAAATATTGGATCTATTAGTGGTAAAAGATCTTATCCTTTTGTAGGTCCTTATACATCTTCAAAATTTGCATTAGAAGGATTAACTGATTCTTTAAGGAGAGAACTATTAATTCATGATGTTGATGTAGTATTAATTGAGCCAGGTCCTATTAAAACAGAGATTTGGAATAAAGTTCCAGATATTGAAAAAAATCCATTTATTAAGACTGAATATGAAGATTCACTCCGAAAGTTTAATCAGGTGTATATTCAAATGGGTAAGAATGGATTAAACTCAGACTTAATAGGGAATTTAGTTTATAAAACATTATTAACTAATAAACCAAAAACTAGATATGTGATTACTCCAGGAAAATTAATGAATTACATAATACCTGGATTTTTACCAGATAGATGGGTAGATAAATTAATTGGTAAAATGCTTGGTTTAATAAAAAAAACTAGTAAAAATAATGACTAATAAATTGTATGTACTTATGTCCTTAGCTATGTTTAGTTGGGCAATTGCATGGACAAATGCAAAAATTGTAAATGAGTATTTATCTTTTTATAACTTAGTTTTTTTAAGATTTTTAATTGGTGTTATATCTCTTTATCCATTTATAAGAAATAATAATAATTTGGAAGTTTTATCAATTAATAATCTTAGATATCTAATTCCTGCTAGTATATTATTTTTTATATATAACATTTCATTTTTTATGGGTACCTATTATGGATATGCAGGTAAGGGTGCCGTTTTAGTTACTACTTTAAATCCAATTATTACTTTTATAATAATGTCATTTATTTATAAAAAAATTAATAGAAAGGATATTTTTGGAATTATTATAGGATTAATAGGTGGCTTTATAATAATGGATATTTATAATGAAGGATTCTATAATATTTTTAATCAAAATAATATTTTTTTTATAATATGTGCATTAACATGGGGAATTAATACAGTTATTACTAATTATGGTCAAAAGAATATGGATTCTTATCAATTTATTTTTTATTGTTATTTATTAACAACAATTTTAACAATTCCTTTTATCGATATAAGTAATATTGTAATAAAAAATTTTGATATAAGGTTTTATATTAATTTTTTAATTGTTTCATTAGGAGCAATGTCGTTTGGGACATCTATTTATATGTATGCTACTCCAAAATTAGGACCAATAAAAGCAAGTGTTTTTATATTTTCTGTACCATTCATAGCTTTGGCTACAGCAAATATTTTTTTAAATGAACCAATAGCAGGAAATGTAGTTATTGGTGGTTTACTTAGTTTAATTGCTATATATATCGTAAATAAATAATTATTTATTTTTTTTATTACGTTTTCTCTTTTTATACTTTTTTTTCATTTTTTGCCTTTTCTCTAAATACTCTTTTCTTAATGCTTCAAGTTTTTTTTTAAATTCTTTTTTCAAATAATCTTTTTCATTATTGAATTCTATATTTAATTCTTCAAGTAATTTTCTTAACTCAGGATCTTTAATTTTTTTAATTTCCTTATTCCAATCTTTAGTATCAGAATCTAGTTCAATAATTGTTCGACTATTATCAAATTCTTTTTTCTTTTCAGCTTCAGACATACATATTGTCAGCATGAAGATAGATGTAAGTAAAAATTTTATTTGATTTTTCATGGTAGCTCCTTTCCTTTATTTTTAAAAAATTATATTTAGTATTTCAACAATATCTAAAATATTTATATTCCCATCTTCATTTAAATCTGAATATAATATTTGATTTTCATTTAATGTTGTTGTATCCATAATAAATCCTACAATTAATATAATATCAAGTATATCCCATATGCCATCTTGATTAGTATCATTTTCAAAATATGATGTAATAATTTCTATTTTTTCAAATTCAATATTTGGCACAGAAATCCAAATTAATTGATTTTCATTATTTATATATAGTGATTCAGAATAATTATCTATAATCCCATTGGCATTAATTTCATCAATAAAGTTTATATCATCTCCAGATAATCCTATATGGTATGCATTATTGATAAATTCATGATTAATTAATAATTCAGTATTATCTATATTTATTGTATTGTGAAAAATAATTGAATCTGAGTTTGAAAATTCATATATATTAAAAATATTATTTTCATTTTTAGTTGCATTGATTCTAATAAATTCAACATTGTTTAATTGACCCTTGGCCTCTAACCAATATGCTCTAGAAGGCTCATCTAAATTAACATTTATAATATTTGGATTATTAATTAGTTCAAATTGACTTAGCCAATTACAAACATGATTCTCATCAAATACAGTATATCCATGGTTCCCTGTAGGATTTGTATCAATCCACATATTATCATTATAGTTTCTAATTAAATTGTATAAATCCTCCGCATGAATTCTATGAGTTTCATTAATACCAAAGTCTAGGTATAAAGGGAGGTGTTTTAAATTATAATGCATACTTTGAGTAGAATCAGCAAAATATATAGCACTATTTCTATGATATTCAAAAGGGACTTCATCCCAATTACCTCCAAACCATTCAATCATTGAATTGTTGCCATCCATCTCTATCGCTCTTCTTTCACAATCTAAAATTCCAGAGGCAGAAGCTGTAGCAGCCACCATTGGTTCTAATGGATTTAAGTGGTTATTATGATAAATAGCTCCAGAAGCTCCACCCATAGAACCACCAACCATATATATTCTATTAGAATCAATGTTAAAATGATCTATAATCCATTCAATTGCTCCTTGAACCATGTCTTGTGCTCCTTGATGATTATAGTTATTTGCAGATCCACCATATGGAGATAACATTATCCAATTTCTATTATTTGCTTCTTCATCAAAATTTGTATAATAATTAGAATTTTCATTACCACCCCATTGGTGAAATGCAACTAAAAGAGGATGTTCATTATTGGGATTATAGTTTTCAGGTATTTGATATGAAAATATATCAATTGTATCACCCGATGATATTAGGTATTCAGTATAAATATTTTGGCTATAGCATAAAGAAAATAATATGAAGTAAAATATCATCATAATTCAATTTAATAATTATGATATAGATATCATAGAATTATCAAGGTTATTTTATCTTTTTAAATTTATCTTAATTTTCCCATCTTCTTTAGTTCAAAAGTTAGCCATATTGAGCTTATTATTGCAGCACATATACATGATATTAAAATAGAAAACCATGCATACTCAATAGACATTTTTTTTATTTCAATAAAATACCATCCAAGTGAACAACTTATAATAATAACTCTTAAACATGTAATAATAAACATAGGATATGACTTTCCAAGCCCTTGTATTGTTCTGCTGCAAATCATAGATAGAGTTACAAAGGGAATAGCAAATGAGAATATATTAAAATAACTTATACCAATATTAATTACATCTCTATCATTGATGAAAATTGGCAGGATTCTATATGAGAAAAAATAAAAAAATAATCCAAATAAGATTGAAATCCCTAAAGTATATTTTAGACAATGTATTAAAGTAGTTTTAATTAAATTATATTTTTTAGCACCATAGAACATTCCTGTTAATGTAATCATACTGGTTGATATTGAAATAATAGGTATAAAAAATAAGTGTTCTATCCTATGTACAGTTGCATAAGCAGCAATTGCACTATCTGGATTATTTGTTTTACTTAAAATAATGTTATATATAAATAACCCAACAGACATAATGAGCATAGATAATGCAGAAGGAATTCCTATTTTAAATATTGATAAGAGATGAGACATATTAAAATGAAAATCTTTAAAATTTAAGGTGAGATATGCTCTATCTTTAAAAACCATAATATATGTAAACATAATAAATACTATAAATTGGCTGAAAACAGTAGCCCCTGCGGCACCTTTTATACCATAAAATGCAATCAATGGGGGGTCAAGTATAATGTTTAAAATAGTTCCAAAGCCTAATATTTTCATAGGCAGCATAGTATCACCTTCGCCTGATAAAATTGATCTAAAAAATATTCCTAAAATCATAAAAGGGGTACCTATAATTATTGTAAAAAAATAATCTGAAGCATAATCAAGAGATTCTGATACTGCCCCTTGAGATGATAAAATATTTTCACCAAATAATAATCCTATGGCTATAAATATTATAGATATAAAAATCCCAAGTAAAATTGTATGTTCAGCAAAAGAATCAGCCTTTTTTTTATTATTTTCACCAATGCTTTGAGCAATCACGGTGGTTGCTCCTGATCCTAATCCAAATGTAATACCCATAATAATAAATAAGGCAGGGAAAACTACACCTAATCCAGCTAATGCTTGCCAACCAACCCATCTTCCAATAAATGCAGTATCTATTAGCATATAGATAGCCTGAACACTCATTCCTAACATCATAGGGATGGATAGTTTCCAAAGAGATATTTTTGGATTATTTATAAATTCTTCTAATCTATTTGTTTTCAATTATTTAGGGATTATTTTTAAACTTCTTTGAGAGAATTTTGAATCTTTAAATCCATTATTTAATTCTATGTCATTAACGGTTAATAAAGTAGAATGATTTTTTTGAACATTCCTAACTTTAAGTTCATTCATTATATAGTAATTATTAATTTTTTTAAAATTAAATATTTTGTTTTTAATGAGTTCATTATTTTTGTCATATGATTCTTCTTCAAATACTATATAAATATTTTTTTCTATTTCTTTGATTTTTGTAATATGTTTAGAGTATTCGCTTTCAATGCCTTTTGGAATACTTTCAAGATAGTAGAAACCTTCTTCATCAGTATTTAAAATTTTATAATTATAATCATTAATTGTTCTATTTGTTAAATCTTCAAAACTTAAATCTGAACCCATAAATGAATCACTTTTTTGACTTGATTTTATTCTTTTAAATCTTGAAAAGCCAGGTAGCCACATAGTCATAAAATCATCTTTGTCATCATATTCTAATTTTAAGAATGCGATACCTTTATCTTTTTTTGGTTTTAAAAACCAAATCATTTGCATTTTACTATCATCTTTTGATATTGAAATAAGCTCAAGTGTTTTTACTTTATTATCTTTATTTGTAAGAACCATTGTATTAATAGATTGAATGTCATTAGGCTTTTCTCTAGACTCTATAAGCTGTGCAAGTTCTAACCCTGTGATAGAAAAAGCATAGGTTATAATTGATAATAGAATAATTATATGTTTCATGTTTTTCACCTCATTTTTAATTTAAATATTTCTAGAACTGAAGCTAATAGAGTTAGAGCTCCAATAGATGTTGATAGCATTGCAAATATCATTAATCCTCCAATTTGTGCTAAAGGAATTATTGTCGATAGCAATAAAGCACCAAAAGCCATGTTAGACCAAGCATCTAATATAATAGGATATCCAACATGATCAATTGTTTCTTCTGAAATATTTGAAAGTTTATTTTCTCTTTTAATTCTTTGATATTCTGTTATATAATGAATACTGAAGTCAACTCCTACTCCTAATATAATTGAGCTTAATATTGCTGTTAAGTGAGTTAGTTCAATTCCAAACCATCCCATAAGTCCAAAATTTAAAATTATTGCAGATGTTAAGGGAATTATAGACATTATTCCATATCTCCAAGATCTAAAAAATAGAGTAGATATAGAAAAAATAGCTAAAAGAGAAAGGCCTATGCTTATTGCAGATGATTTGATAACAAGCCAAATAAAGTCTACAATAAAAATCATCATACCTGTAAGTTCAAATTTAAGATTTTTATTAGATGTATAAATATTTTCATCAATAAATTGATTAATATCTTCAACCAAGCCGGGAACTTCAATTGTTGAAAATGTTTTCATTAATCCTGTTATGATACCTTGATTAGCTTCATAGTTTATAAGTGAGCTTAAGTCAGATTCTTCATTCATCTCATATAAAAAAAATAAATTATTTATTTGTTGCAAAGAATCTGGTATGGTATAATAATCTTGATTTTCATCCATAATTGTTTTGTGTAATTGTTTAACAACATCAATTACAGATATTGTTGATGTAACATAATTTATAGAGTCTAGATAATTTTGTATTTTTTCAATATCCTTTAAATTCTTTGGTGTTTTTAAACTCTCTTCACCTTCATTGCTTGTAGCCCTTAATATTACATTAACATTACCCATTAAATTTTCATCTAGAAATTCAGCTGAGTCTCTAATGATATTACCTTTTTTGAACATTTTTGTATATTGAACTTCAACGGTAATAAGAAATAATCCAATAAGTGAAAATATTGTTATGCTTATACCTAATGATAATACTTTTTTAGGACTATTTTTAACTAAGCGGCCAAATAATTCCATTAATTTTTCTATATATCCAGGTTGAGTAATAGCTTTAGAGTTAGGGTCCCACTTTAATAGCATTATAAGAGATGGAAGAGCTGTATTTGATAAAAACCAAGCCCACATTATTCCAAAAGCAATAGTTATGCCATATCCTATCATCGCTGATACAGGTGAAAAAATCAGCATTAAGAATGCTACAGAAGTTGTTATTGAAGTTAAAAGTATAGGTAAAAATAAATTATTCATTGCATCTTTTATAGCAATTTTTGAGTTTTTAGATTTTCTGAATTCTTTAAAAAATCTACTTAAGACATGAACTCCATCAGAGTTTGCAATAGTAAGAAGTACTATTGGCATAGATGTATTCATTAATGTAAAATAAAAATCATTAGAATCTGTAAAATGATAAATCCAACCCATAAAGCCAAACATTGATGATAATGAGGAAAAAATAGTGAATAATATTAATAGAACAGCTTTTATGTTACGCAAATTAATAAGAAGTATCGTTCCCATTAATAATAAGCCAAAGAGGAGTAATATTTTTACTTCTTTTGCAACCATTGCAGGAACGGCACCCGTAACATATGCTTGTCCACCAAAGCTTAATTCATATTTATCTTCATACTTTTTGGTTATATCATGTAATGCTTTTGAAAGTTGGACATATACTCTATCTATATTTTCTGGTATAATTATAATATTTGCATAATCATTATTTTTACTAATAACTCTTTTTTTTATTACTGGATTATCATTTAAATATTTAACTGCCTTATCTATATTTGAATTATTTATTATTGGTATTTTAAATAAATCATCTATTACAATAGAGCTATCAGAAGGATCTAATGATATTTTATCTAAGTTAGTTATAGATATAACATCATCAACAATATCTAAAGATTGAAATTCATTACTTAAGCTTGCGATTACATTTAAATCATTTTTATTTAAAATACTTTTATTTTTATTACCAATAGCAACATACATATATTCGGTAAGTCCATATTCATTTTGAATTTCTTCAAAAATTTTTCTTGAACCAATTTCATCTGGCAGGAGATTTACCATATCATCATCTTGTTCAACATAGATAATGCCGCTTGATATAATTATGGTAATAGATAAAGAAAAAAATAATGTTAATAGAGGATTATTTATGCATCTTGAAATTAATATTTTATTAATGTATTGTATCATTGATGTGTTCTTTATGAGAATTACTAATCTAAAATTAAGATTAAATATAAGATGTAACAAAGAAGATTAATGTTATAATTTATAATAAACAATTTATTAAATTTGGTATATAATTTATTTAACTATATTGAAAGGTTTATTAAATGAAAATTTCTATTGAATCGTATATGGATAAAGTAAAAAGTAAAAATCCTAGTCAGCCAGAATTTCATCAAGCTGTAGAAGAAGTACTTGAATCAATTTGGGATTTTTTAGAAGATAATCCACATTATATGCATGCAAATATTTTAGATAGACTAATAGAGCCAGAACGAGTATTAATGTTTAGAGTCCCATGGAGAGATGACAAAGGGAATACTCAGGTTAATAGAGGATTTAGAGTAGAATTTAATTCATCAATTGGCCCCTATAAAGGAGGATTACGATTTCATCCTTCTGTTAATTTAGGGATATTAAAATTTTTAGGATTTGAACAAGTTTTTAAAAATAGTTTAACAACACTTCCTCTTGGAGGCGGTAAAGGTGGAGCGGATTTTGACCCAAAAGGAAAATCTGATAATGAAGTTATGAGTTTTTGTCAATCTTTTATGACAGAGTTACAAAGACATATTGGACCATATACAGATGTCCCTGCAGGAGATATAGGTGTTGGTGGCAGAGAAATTGGATTTATGTTTGGTCAATATAAAAGGCTTAGGAATGAATTTACTGGAGTTCTAACAGGTAAGGGCGTTAATTGGGGTGGTAGTTTAATTCGTCCAGAAGCTACGGGTTATGGTGCTGTATATTTTGCACAAGAGATGCTCAAGGTTAAGAATGATTCTATGAAGGATAAAATAGTATCTATTTCAGGATCAGGAAATGTTGCTCAGTACGCATTAGAGAAGGTTAATCAATTAGGTGGTAAGGTGGTAACTTTATCTGATTCATCAGGCACCATATATGACCCTAATGGGATTGATAATGAAAAATTGAAATTTGTTATGGATCTCAAAAATAATAAAAGAGGTAGGATTAAGGAATATGCAGATCATTATAATGTAGACTATTTTGAAGGTAAGCGACCTTGGCATATTAAATGTGATGTGGCAATTCCAAGTGCTACTCAAAATGAAATTAGTAAAGATGATGCAAATAATCTTATTAAAAATGGTTGTCAGTGTGTTGTAGAAGGTGCAAATATGCCAACTACTCCTGAAGCTGTTGAAAGTCTTTTACATAATAAAGTTTTATTTGCTCCAGGTAAAGCTGCTAACGCTGGAGGTGTTGCTGTATCTGGTTTAGAAATGAGTCAAAATAGCATGTTTGCATCTTGGACACGAGAAGAGGTTGATAATAAATTAAAAATTATTATGCAAAGTATTCATCAACAATGTATTAATTATGGGCAAGAAGAAGATTATATTAATTATATCAAAGGTGCAAATATTGCAGGTTTTATAAAAGTTGCTGATTCTATGTTAGATCAAGGGGTTGTATAATTTTTGAAATTTATTTTTCAATTTATTATATTTTTTTCCATTATTTATACTAATAATTCTCATTTTCGTTGTGGGATTCATCAAGAGCTTGATAATCCGAATGGTCTAAGGTCTAGGCCTACTATGGATACTTATTCAGTTTCACCTAGTGGTAATTTTTATATTCACTATAATCTATCTGGGCCCGATGCACCTAATCAATCAGATGCAAATGATAATGGAATTCCAGATTATGTTGATGAAGTTGGTATTGCTGCTGATTATTCAGATAGTATATTAGTTGATGTTCTTGGTTTTTTGCCAGTAAATCATGATGATAATCAAGTATATGATATATATATTGAAGATATGGGACAAGGATATTATGGAGTTAATTATTTAGATACTGATATATTGGGTAATCATACAGGAAGTTCATACATTATAATAGATAATGAATACGAAGAGGGAGAGTATTATACAATAGGTATTGATGGTATGAAGACAACAGTTGTACATGAATATTTTCATGCTATTCAGCGATCATATAGATTGCAATTTAATGCTTCTACTAAATTTCTATATGAGATGTCTTCTACATGGATAGAAGATATTGTATATCCTAATATTGATGATTATATAAATGATGGATGGACATTATCTTTTTTTAATAATCCAGAACAAGATATTTCTGATACAGATGGTTATAGTATTGCTTTATATGCTCATTATTTAACTTCCGTTATTGGTAATGATGATGATTTAGATAATTCTATTATTAAGCAAATATGGGAGCAATTTTCTATAGTTAATAATGGCCATTCTTCTATAAATACAATTTTAGTTAATAATTATTCTACAAATTTTATAAATACTTGGATTGATTTTTGTACACGAAATTTATATAATGGGTATTATTCTGATATGAATAATATTTTTTATTATTATTCAGATCAAATTAATGCAAGCCCTATTATAATTGATAATTTTTATCACTTAAATAGTTCTATTAATATAAATCAATCTTTATCAAATGAATCAATAATTATTAAAGCTTTTGAACCATCATCAGATTTTTTTATTAATATTGATAATTTAAATGAAAATATTATGGGGAATATTGTCTCCCAATTACAAAATTCAGCAAATATTTTATCGATTGAAGATTTAAATTATTCTTATTTAGAACAAGAGATAGATAAAATTTATTTATTTTTAGGTAGTCAACAAGAATCCGACATTGATTTTAATTTATCTGTTTATGATTATAGTTTTGGAGATATAAATCAAAATTATTTTATTAATATAGTTGATATTATTTATATCGTTAATTATTTATTTAATAATATAGAATTAACAAATTTTCAATTTGTTTTAGCTGATTTGAATATAGATGGTATTATTAGTGTTTTAGATATTGTTGAGATAGTAGATTTAATTATGAATTAAATTCCAGATGCTTGGTTTTCATCCATAGTTTCAACTTCTTCATTATATTTTAATATTGCCCCATAACCATTTTTCCCATCAATTTTTATAATTAAAGGATTGTCTAATTTAATTACATTTACGTATTTAGATTGATATATATGGTTTTGATTTTTAAGCCATCCCCAATCAATAGACGTTTTGTAATTCTTATAATTAATAGTAAAATATCCGATTCTAAGACTTGTTAGATTTTGGAAAAAATGGCTACCAAATGAAGGATCAGGATTAAGTTTATCAATTCCAATTTCAATAATAGATTGAGCATTGGCTATCTGCTCCCAATTAACGGGAATACCAAGCCATGGGTCAGAGCTACCCCATCTACCAGGCCCTATAAGTAAATATGGATTTTTTATTCCTAGCTTATTATTATATTCACCTATTTTTTTTGCTATTACATTTGTTTTTTCATTTTTAAAATTATCTAAATTAACATAGATAATATGTTTTATTCCATTATAAACTCCATTCCCAAGAACTTGATTACTAGAACAGAAAATTTCATTTTTATTTTCTGTTTTATTAAGATTTAATTTAATATTATTAATAGGCATAGGTTTTATTTGCAGTAAACAAAATTCACTCTTCTTTTTTTCATGTATATTAACTGCAAATTCAATTTCAAACGGACACCCTATAAGATTTTCTCCTTCTTTTATAAATATATTTAATATTTCATTCAGTGGAAATTGATTATATTTAATTATAGACGAAAATGTTAACACTCTTATTCCATCATTTTGTAATGATTCTCTTATTATATTATCTTCATTACTTATGGTGCTTGCAATATGTTTAAGTTCTCCATGCTTCTCAGCTATGTTTAATTTATATTTATGAAGATTTTTTGATTCTCCTTTTTTTAATACATCTATATTTTTATTAAGGCTAAGTGCATAAAAATCATTTTGTGAATTATTAATTGTTGATTTTATAGAGTAATATTGAGATAAAATATCTGGATATTTAGAAGAATATCTTAATGATTTTTCACCATCAGCTATAGTCTTTCCTAATCCTAAAGCTAAGAAGGATATTCCTTCATTTCGATTCATATATGATACTGGATAATAATTGTAACTTTGACATATGCCACTAAATGTTGGATAAAATAATTCATCATGTTTTTTACCAATTAATTCCATAATAATTACAGCCATTTTTTCTTCTTCATATCTTTTAGATACTGAATCCATTAACGATTTAGGCTCTTTATAAAAAGTTGAAGCATATACTCTCTTTATAGACTCGCATAATTGAGAAAAACGTTTTTTGAAATCTTTATCTGAATTAGGAATCATTAAGGTGCTATACATACCTGCTAATGGTTTATATTGTGAATCTTCTAGCAAACTAGATGATCTAATTGCTAGCGGATATTTTATTTTTTTTAATAGTTTTTTTAATTTTTTAATTAAAGATTGAGGAAGTTTAGCATTAATAAATTCTTTTTCAATTTTATTATTATTTTTGGTTGATAAAGATATATCCCATAATTGATTTAAATCCATGAATTCATCAAATTCAGTTGTACTTATTACTATTATATTAGGAATTCTGATATTTATATCAGGAAATTGGTTTTTAAAATTATAATTTCCTAATACAGAATTGGCAAATGCAAGTCCTCTAGCTTTTCCCCCTAAAGAACCATTACCTATTCTTATAAAAGAATGAATCTGTTCTATTTCATTTGTGGAATGTTCAACAATAATAGGTTTTTTATTATTATCTGTATCATCGTTTAATAGTTCTAAATGGTAAGTTCTTCTATCTTCAATATTTTTAAAATCATCTATATTGATAGCTCTAAATTTAGATGCTAATTCAAATTCTCCTCTTGCAGCTAGCCAGTTTGATAGATGATTATTGGAAGCATGTAATAACAATGATTCTTTAGGTATAGATTTTATATTAGTTTGTAATTGTTTAATATTCTTTGCATTAGCAATGATTTTACCATTTTTAAGTTTGAATTTAAAAATTCCAAATCCAAAGTTATCAATTACAATTTTTCTTAAATCTTGAAAGAAAGTGGTAGAATTTTTATTTATATATTTAACTGAATATTTTTTTAATTCATTTTTATCTATAGTTTGATTAGTTTGGAATATAAAAGGTATAGATTTATCAAATTTACGTATTTCCTTTATTAGTTTGATTCCAGCATTTTTTGATTTTTTATTATTAATAGGAAATCTTATATCTGATACTATTCCTAAAATGTTTAAATGATATTTATTTATAAAATTCATTGCATCTTCATAATTAGTAGATAGTATTATTTTAGGTCGTGCTCTCATATGTAAAAGTTTTTGAGTATCATTAAAACTTTCGTTTATAAGTTGCTTAGTATGATATATTATTTCTTTATATAAAACAGGTAATAAGCTAGAATAATATTTTGGGGTATCTTCAATAACAAGTATAGCACGGATATCTGCTTTTCTAATATCTCTTTTTATATTCTTTTTATCTTCGATTAGTTTTATAATAGCAGGAAAAACATTTGAATCTCCAAACCATATAAATATTTGATCAAAAATATTTTTTTGTTTAATAGTAATTCTTTTTATTTCAGATTCATCAAAAGCCAATAAAATAATGGGTTTTTTAGGGTATTTTTTTCTTATTTTTTCACCTAATTCAATAGAATTTATATCTGCAATTCTCATCATAATAATAACCAAATCAAAATTTCGTTTTGATAGCATTTCAATAGCAGATTTTCCTGATGTTGTATTCCAAACTCTTGGCGCATAACTTAAGTTCATACCAATGTATTCACTTAAAATTTGCTCTGTAAGCTTTCCATCTTGTTCTAATATATATGCATCGTATGGACTTGCTATAAGTAGAATTTCATGAACTCTATAAAGCATTAAATCTTGGAAGTGCCAATTTTGTTTAATTAAATCAGATTTTTTATTCATATTCTTTAATTATATATGATATGGATTCATCTAGACTATTAGATATTAAATCAGCTTTTGAATTTAAGTTTTTTCTATTAATATTTTCTATATGTTGGATAAATTTTGATGCAAATTTATATTTTTTTATTTCATAATCAGTATATCCATCTCCAATGATTATTTTTTCACCCTTTATTTTTTTTGCGATTTCAATTTTTCCTAAATTTTTTGATAAGGGATTTTTTTTATTTATGGATGTTATATATCCATCTTTATCAAATATTAATTCATTCGCAAAAATATTTTTTTCAGGGATATTATAATCTTTCATTATTGGTTTTATAATTTGTAAAAAACCACCTGATATTATATAGCAATTTTCGCAGTTTTCCTGAAAGAATTTTTTATTCTTTTTAAAACTATCTGAAATTTGATTGTTAATTTGATCTATTGTCAAATTAATATGTTCTTTGTTTGCTTTTAATAACTTAATCCTTTTGATTAGTGCATCTGAGAAAGGAATATCACCATTCATTGCTCTATTTGTTAATTCCTTTATTTTTTTGATTGTTTTATTATTGTCTATAGAATCTTTTAAAGATATTTCAGATATTATTTCGAGTGATTCCGATTTAATAAATGTGCTATCAAAATCAATCAAGAGTTGAATATTATATTTATTTAAATTAATCATAATTACTAGTATTAAATATAACCATTAAATTCTTTTATATGCTCTTTATAAATCTTGTTACATTTTGTAATTACGAATGACTTTGTTATATACATAAAAAAAAATTAAATTCGCCATGTTAACATAAAGGAATTAAAATGAGAATTATATTTACATTGTTTTTTATTATATCATTAGCTTTTAGCTCTCCTTCAAATTTTATAATTAAAGAAGGGAATGGGATACAATCAATTATTGAATTTAATATAGGAGATATATCTATAGATGATAAGGAAGGGTATCATATTATATCTTCCTCATCTAAAGGGAATACACAAAATATAGGTCAGCCAGAGCTGCCTTCTTATACATTTAGTTATGCTATTGATTATAATACTAATTATAGTGTGACAATTGAAGAAAATGATTATATCCTTTATAATAATATTGATTTATATCCATCTCAACCAATTTATAATGTTAACCAAGATAAAATATTTATAAAGGATGATCTTATGTATTCAAAAAATACAATTTATCCTTCATCTAAAATTAGTTCAAAAAGAGCATCGCTTAGAGGTTATGATTTATTAACGATTGAGTTGGTGCCATATGAATATAATGCTCAAACTAAAGAGCTTAAGGTTTTTAATAATATAGATGTGATTATTACAGAATCAGGTTTAAGGGATGCTCCTCAAAGAGCTCCACGTTCACGTATTTTTGAATCTATGTATAATAATTCTGTGATTAATAGCGAAGATTATTCTGATAGCAGAAGTTTCCAAAAGCCTTCAATATTATATATTTGCGGTGGAAATTTATCTACTTCTCCTTATTTAGATCCATTAATAGAATGGAGGCATAAGCAAGGATATGTTGTCAATGTTGTTTCATCTGATGAAGCCGGTACTTCTACAACAAATATTAAAAATTATATATTAAATGCTTATAATAATTGGGAAAATCCACCTGAGCATGTTTGTTTTATTGGTGATGCTAATGGAAGTATATATGTTTCTACTTATACCGTATATGGTGGGAGTGGTTGGTCAACTGCTTCAGGAGAGGGCGATTTCCCGTATAGTTTATTAGAGGGAAATGATTTATTGCCTGAAGTTACTTTAGGCCGGATTTCAATTAGAAGTACTACAGAACTTATTACAGCAATTAATAAGATAATAGGATATGAAAAGAATTATGCAGATGACAGTGAATGGCTTAATGCAATAGCATTAGTTGGAGATCCAAATAATGCTTCTGG
>CETG01190869.1_pt1 | contig 35751 bp, 25 predicted proteins | sample 361471 | NCBI WGS metagenome assembly CETG01 (sample SAMEA2622696, study PRJEB7988) | marine metagenome | isolation source: saline water (ENVO:00002010), including | reverse complement strand
AGAACCATCTGCCAAAGTAAGATTACCTACACTCGATCCCGTAGCAAGCGTTGCAGTACCCGCACTTAAAGTACCAGTCGTAGAAATAGCATCATTACCAAAAGAGATTGCATCAGACCCTGATGTAATAGATCCATTTGCGATTGTTACATCTCCAATTTCAGAACCTGAATCAAATGTAGATACACCAGCACTTAGCGTCCCAGTTGTTGATAAATTTTCATTACCAAAAGATATATTACCACTTTCATCGGTAATAGAACCGTCTGACAGTGTTAAATCTCCTACAGTTGTTGCAGATGAAAAACTTGATATCCCTGCTGCAAGTGTTCCAGATGTAGATAAATTCTCATCGCCAAATGATATATTCCCTCCGGTATCAGTAATAGAACCATCTTCAAAAACAAGATTCCCAATGTTTGATGCGCTCCCTACAGATATAGTTCCAGTTGTCACTAAATCTTCATCATCAAATGATATGGTCCCACTTTCATCTTCAATTGCTATTTCACCATTAGCAATATTCAAATTCGCAATTGAAGCCGTTTCATCAACATTCAAATTGATAAAATTTCCTACTCCAGGGTTGTTTAAACCAATTGCAACTCCATCAATATCCCCACCATCAATATTAATATTTTCAAGATTTTGAGTTGAGATATTTCCTAGTCCCAAAGAAGACCTTGCGGTTGAGTCACTCTCAACAGTCCAAGATTCACCATCAGCAACAATAAAATTTCCATCCGTTAATTCTAAATCTGAAATTGTCTCCAAACTTGAACCCATATTTAATTTATTATCAACATATGCTTTAATAGATTGTTGAGATGCCAATTTTATTTCAGAATCTGAAAGCATATCATCCTCATCAAGAACAGCAGCACCACTAATTAAATTTGCAACAACTGTACCAGTAATTGTAAGGGTATCTATCCCTAATTCAATAAGATCACTATCCACTGTAGTGCCAATTGATCTATTACTAATCATAATTGTACTATCTAATACAATTGATGAACCATCCTCAGGATCAATATTGATATCTCCAGAGGTGGTTTGAATATTAATACTTGAATCTCCAATTATAATATCATCTGCTTTAATTGCTGAAGGGATACCCCATTCTCCAGAACCTACTCCATCAGAAATCCAGGATTCACCAGCAGAACCCTCAGAAGTAACCCCAAATTCTACCTTACTAGCTGAAAGAACACCATCCTCTACAAGATCAGTTAAATTTGAGTCTAACTGTTGATAGGTAGAAAGTGTATCAAATAAAGCATCACTTGTTGTATAACTTTCTAAGGAATCTTTTAATACATATACATCTAAATTGGGGAGGTTCATTAACTCATCATAGTCTGCAGTCAATGCATATGCAGCAGTATCGGATAATACAGAGTAAAAAACAGACGTCATAGACTGTCTTGGTGATAATGTAGAACCATCAACTGTTAATTCAAGATAGGCCTCATCCGGTATTACAGTAAAAGGATTAACATTTCCTAACATTGTACTAATAATACCATTATTTACTGTAACCTCTAAATTTTCTGACCACACGGCTTCTCCACCATCTGGCGTACCATAAAGCCTGAACAATATTTCATAGCTTCCATCTTCTGTTGGACTGCCATCAATTTTTGTAATCAGACCCTGGTATGATATACGTCTAGGAACAGACTGAGTAGTGTTCTCTAGAATTGAATTTATATCCTTTTTTGTTTCATTATTTTTTACTCTTTTTTGTTTTATTATATCTTGAGAAAAAATTAATGGTAAAGATAATGTGAGAATAATTATGAATCTCTTCATGGTAATCTCCTATATTGCAAAGATAAATTAATTTTTAATTTTAATAATATTTTTCTAATCATGGGGAAACCCTGGTGGTTGTTTTGGTAGTGCCTCTTCATCATCTTGAGAAAAAACCTTATCAAATATCAAGTATGCTAATCCTGTCCAGAACGGATATTTACCTAAAGCAAATACCGCTTCATTCTTCATTTTGAATCTATCTAAAACAGAAATTTCATCTTTGAATTCTTTAGAGCTCATAACCTTTGAAACAGAGATTCGAACCAATGGATCCAAACCATATATACCTGATTCACTCAATATTTTATAGGGGCCTGAAAGAATATCACTCGCTATCCATTCATTATAATTAATAGCATCAAAAACCCGAATATAAAATAAATCTTCTGATTGAGAAAACTCCCACACTAATATATATTTAGCATTTATCAAACTTGCATTTATTGATGCACATTCATCATCCATACAATCATAACTATAATTATTATCAATAGATAAACGTTTTAAATCTTTATTAAGATATATTTTTGCATCAAAACCAATATTTTGAATTTGATTAAAAATAATACTATTAATAATCTCAATATCTAATTGGGGGATTTCTTCTCTTGCATAACTTTGAATTAAAATACCCATCCCCAGGTTTTTCGTAGCTACAGAATCCGTGTCAGATTCTGTAAATGATAATGAATCAATAGCGGAAATCAATGTGTCTACAGGCTCTTCCTTTTTAATTGTCGGATCAAAATATTCAACAATTAATGTGTCCATATCTTCAAAACCAAGCCTATCTTTAATTTTAAGAACGACTTCTAATTTTGTACCTGGAACATTATCTGCAAGTTTCACATCTAATACATCATTATATGTGGTAACGCTCATCAAATATTTTGCGCCAAATAACTCAGTCGCTATTTCTGTTGAAAAATCATTATCACTATTTAAGACAAGGCCTGGAGCAAAAATCCAATGATATTTTATAGTAGAACCATCAGATACAGATGATCTAGATCCATCTAAAAATATAGAACCCTTTGAAAGAGTTTTTATATCTCTTCCAGCATCAGCTACAGGACCAGTGTTACCTGAAATAAATAAATTCCCTTGAGCAGAAACTGAGTTATTAAAAATAATAAATAAAAAAAACCAACTGAAAATTTGATCTTTTCGAATAAAAAATTCCAAAAATAGAAAAACAGATTTATTAATAATAGTAATGTTATTTTTCATGTTTTATAACCTCTTAGGTATCACTTGATATTACAGTTGGAGTTATAAATATTAATAATTCTCGCTGTTCTTTATCTTTACTACCATAATTAAAGAATCGTTTTATTAAAGGCAAATCTCCTAACAAGGGAACTTTAGAATTCATTTCATTTGCCGTATCAAATATTAAGCCTCCTATTAATAATGTCTCTCCATTATTGACTCTTACATTTGTATTTGTTGACCTTGTAGAAACCATAGGTCGTTGATCATCTCCGATAAAACCAATAATATCTTGCACTACTGCATCAATTTTCATGCTAATAATATTATCCTCATTAACGCGAGGTAGAACATCTAATGAAATATTGACGTGTTGATCTTCATATGTATAAGGATTGGTACCAAACACACTACCTTTTCCCTGCGGAACAAGGACAGGTATTCTGGTGCCAACAAGTATATTTGCAGGAGAATTATTAGCAGTAGTTACCTGCGGTTCTTGTAATAATTTTGTGCTGCCATCGTTAGCAAGTAAAGATAATATAGCAGACACAATTGGTCGACTTAAAGTCGCAAAATTCATTGTCTGATCTCCTAAGGTTAAATAACCCAAATCAAACGTTTGAGAGGTATCTGTATCTAGGCTTTTAACAATACTCATCTGTTCCCTCATATCCCAATTAATACCTATAACTTCATCGTGTTTCAATGAGGTCTCTATAAATTTTACAGCTATATTTATTTGGTCACTTTCTATATCAAGAGACTTTAAGACGCCATCAATGAGTGCAAAATTATTTGGTAAGTCTGTTACTAATAAAATATCTTTTTCTCCTGGCTCCAAATTGGTTGTAGCAGAAGAAGAAATAGCTCTTATTCTTCCTCGAGGAGACAAGACTTCTTTAATTGCTTCTGAGGCCACATCACCATTAATATAGTTTAATCGAAACATCCTTGTTAGTAGCTCTCCACTCAAGGTTTTTTTTGATGTCATTGGCTGAACAATAATAATATTATCTTGAACAAACCATTCGTAGTTATTGACATATAATATAGCGTCAAGAGCCGTTTCTAGACTTACATCATCAAGATTAACCGTTACACGACCCTTAATATTATCCCCCATAATTAGATTTAAATTATCTTGGGATACTAGCATGCGTACTGCGTTAACTAGTTTAGCATCTTTAAAATTTATACTAACCCGAGATGGAGGTAACCTTTTAGAAGTATAAGTACTTTTAGATGGTTTCTTCTTTACACTATTTTTATCCCAAATTACTTTAAGAGTATGTCTCTTCTTTTTACCTTTGGCTGGCTCCATCTTAATTTTATATTCTGGAACTCTTGTAAAATCTAATTTAATCTTTAATTTTTTAATTATTTCTTTTTGATTAACATTTCTTGGTATTTGTAAAGAATATTGATACAAAGGACTATTATCAGATTTGTTGGAAAAGTTTCCTTTTTTCCACAAAACATTTTTAAATAACAAATTAAGACTAGGAGGTGCAAAAGTTTCATTGGTTACATAATCAAAATTTGCACCCGAGAATTCCATGATAAGGGTAAAAACCTCCTCGCCTTCTTCAATATAAATTTCTTTTAACTCAGGAGTAGGAGGAAAAAGATTATATTTAAATGAATTTTCTTGACTAAATAAAAATGAAATTAGAAAAACATATAAATATAGTTTTGGTATTTTTAATATATATTTCATTTATTGTACCAGGTTAAGGGTTACATGATATTGATTTCTTTTTAACATTACTTTATTATCAGTTATTTTCTTAACTGTAAAACCTCTCACGCGTTCATTTAATCGTAATATTTCACCATTAATAATTGCCTTACGACCATTACTAAATTCTGTTATTCCTGTAAGGTTAAACCAACTGTCATAGATATCGCTTCTATCATAAAAAATATCATTCCCCCAATCGGATCTATCTAATGCAGGTGGAACTAATCTTTCGATTTCTGAATTTCCCTCTTCGTTCGTTTTTATTGCTTCTAAATTTTGAGATAAAGTAATTTCTTTAAGACTTGGAAAAACAACAGATATTGCATCTTTCAAAACAAAAACAAAAAATAACAGAAAAGAAAAGAAAATTATTTTTTCTCTAATCATGATTTAATACCTGTATATGTTGCAAATCGCAATTGAGCAATAACGCCTCTTGGATCTAAACTATCTAAAACGATTGAGCAAGATTGAAGTTTTATAGGGGAATCACTATTTTCAAGATTCTCTAAAAATTTTCCTATTTCAATAAAACTGCCTTTAAGATTATAGCTTAATGTTTGACGTTCAAGATTAATATCTTCTTTTAATAGTTCCTGATAATTTTTGGGGAAAGTATTTTTTGGATCTATTTCTAGATTATAAATAGAAATATTAGTAGCGTTAGCTAATAATTTAATACGATTAATTTCATTCATTAATTGACTACCTGAAAGATTATGTGAATTAATTATTCCAATTATATCTGTATAATCATTTCTAGCATTGTTTATTTCATCCATAATAAGATTATTATTAGATAATTGTTCTTCTATAGATAATATATCAGATTCATATTGATTCACTTTCTCCTTAAGCTTAGCACGGTCTAATAAATAAAATGCAACAAGAGATAGAGCAACCACTAAAAATGTAAAATATCTTATTTTTTGTAATCTAATCATTAAAATACCATACTAATTAAAAATTGAGTTTTTGATTTATTCAATTTTTTCCCAGGCCCGATCTTGATCTCTTTAAATATTCCATTGCGATTTAATTCATTACGAAGCTTGTCTGCTTTTACAGATGATTTTTCTAAATTTTTTTGATAAAATCCTGTAAAATCAATTTTAATACTAGAATAATTAAAATCATTATTTTCTTCATGAAAGTCAAAATCACTATTATTTATATCAAGATTAGTTACATGAAAGTCCCTAGGTATTGTTTTACTAATATATTGTAATAATCCAACTATATTGGATGATACATACTTATCATTATTAAGATAATCTCTAAAATTATTGACCACTGAATTTTTATCAAGAATAACCGATTGCATATCTCTACGCATACTCATCAAACTAAGTTCTGATTGCTTTATTGGTAATCTATCCTGGAGCGGTTTTATTTCTAATCTATTAGTAAAAGCACCAATTGAAAAAATCATCACTATACCCAACAATGCTTTTTGTAACATTTGATTTGGTCTAAAGTATTGCAAATCTTTCTTTTGTAATGTTGGTAATAGATTTAATGATAAATCTGGATCCATTAATAGGCCTAGATTTGCCACATAATCCAATGCAATAGAATTCCCATTAATATTATTATGAGTTTTAAGTATAAGATCTGACTGCTCTTTTATTGAGCTGATTGAACGATCTAGATCATTTAATACTAATGAATGCTCAGCCTCTTGCTCTTTAAATCTTTTTAATTCTTCCTTAAGCGTTTCTATTCTATTACCATGCGTGTGAGGGAAATTTTCAAGTTCATTGACTTGATTGCTTATTTCATCTAGTTCGTTTTTTTCTCTAGCTATTTGAAGCTCTAGTTTGGTACAAACATCTTCAAAATTCTTGATTTTTTTTAGATTTAATCTCTCGGATTCCGATAACAAATTTTGGGTCGATATGTGGTCATTTTTTAGTTTAGCAACTATCTGCTCATTTTCTAAAATTTCATCATATAGTTCTTTAGATCGAATTTTTAATTGAGCAACATCCATATAACTTTTCATTTTACTATTACTAATCTCCCATTTCCATTCATCTTCTTTATCTGGATCATTCAAGTAAAAAGAATTTTCAAGAGCATTTTTCATTTCATCATGTATAGTTGATATTTTTTTATCAACCATAGCCATTTCTATTCTTTTATTTTTTAACGTTTGATTTATAGTATCCAACTGGGACTCAACACCGTCTTTATCTTTTATCTTTAATTCTATGATAGAGTATACATTTGCTATGCGTTCATTAATTATAACTCTATAAGAAGGATATAAATTTTTAATTTTTAAAAAATTATTTAAAGTTTTATAATGATCAACAGATAATCTATCTAAATGGTTCTTATTATCTATTATTAATTTTTCATATCTTTGATAATCTCTTTCAAATAATACATTATCATTCTCTATGAGACTTATCTCACTCATTAATTCTGATTGATCATTACGGAGGGTATCTATAAAACGATTCAACTCTAAAATAGATTGTTCTATTCTTTTAATATTAATTTTTAAATCTTTTTCATATTGATAGAGATCTCGACGTCTTTCATTTACCGAAATACTTTTTATTTTTTTTAAATTCTTTTTATTGACCATTCTATCTTGTTCATTTACTGTCGCTTTTAGTTCTTTTTGATATTTAACGGAAGTATTGTAGTCTTCTTCTATTTTTGTAAGGTCTTTTAAAATCTCATATTTCTCACTTTTTAAATTTTCTAATTTTTTATTTAAATCAGAATATTCATTTCTATTGGCATCAATTTTTTGTTCACTTACTACCTTTTTTTCATTAAATATATCTTCTGATTTTCCAATATTTAATTTTATTTTATCTAAGTCTTTTAATATAATCTCTAATTTAGACTCTGATGATATTTTAGATTTTCTTATTTTTTTTAATAACTGATTACACGTATGGATTTGAGTTTTACTCTGCTCTATTTCACGAAAATAAAATAGGATCTTATCTTCAGCCTGATTGAGATTCGTAGCAAGAGTATGATGCGCGAGATCTATATTAAAGTTATGAAGCCTTTCCTCTTTTTCTAAAACCACATCGGATTTTTCCTTAGCAATATCTTTAGGTATTTGCAACATTTCTCTTTCAGCTTGCTCTAAAGCCCTTGCCTTTTTAATTGGTATATTTTTTATTTCAAATTTTAAATTTTTTAAATTATTAGCTGTGTCTTCTTTGAGTTTAAAATATTCTTTTTCAATTGCAATCAATTGCTCATTTTTCTTATCTAGTTTTTCAATCCATTTTTGGATTATAGATTCTTCATACTTTATTTTAGTTGTAGATTTTTCAATCTTAACCAAAATATTTTTTTTCTTTCCTCCAAAAGGTTTCAACTTTTCTAAAATTGTTTTATGACTTCTTTTGTAACGCAATATAAAATTATTATGCCTTTGTTTAAACCTATTAAAAGCATTGCCATATTTTTCGATCTCACGTAAGTCCATTGATATACTTTCTTCTGCCATATTTTTAGCGATCACTTGATTATCACCAACTTTATCAAAACGGTCTAAGCCTGATTGTAAAAAGGAATGATATTCAGGAGATTTTTTCCTTTTAATAGTTTTTTCCAAATCCATTACAACACTATTATAATTTGATTGCTCTATTTCAAATAATTCATCCCAATCTTTTTTCTTTGATTCTAAAAGATCGAGTCTGTCTTGAATTCTGCGACCACCTTTTAAATCTTTTTCTAAAGTGGTTAATTGTTTTTTTAAAATTGCTATTTTGGGAGTTTTTACTTTTTTCTGTTTAGATAAAGAAATACGAATAAGATTTCTATCTGATAATATTTTTTCTTTTGCTTTTTTTAATTTTTCTAATTGTTTTTTATTTACAATGACTTCTTTTTTTAATTTTTTTTCTTCCTGCTTAAAAAATGTTTTAATGGTTGTATTTTTTGTTTTTTTTACTCTAGATATTCTTAGAACTTGCTCTTTATCTAATTGTTTTAATCTTTTATCAAATTCTTTTATAATACTTTCTTTCCTCTCTTGACTTTTTTTCATTATCGGAAAGAGTTCCTTTTTTATATTGTCTATTTCATCTTTTTTGGTGATACACTCCTTTTCAAGCTTTTCTATATATAACTCCGCATTTGAAATTTGATTAATAGTATCGGTTTCTTCTTTATCAAATGAATCAATTTGGTTTATTATGTCAGTTTTATTTTTTGATTTTATATTATTTTGATTATCAATTTCTTTTTGATTTTTTAAATATATTTTTTTACCATCTAATTGTTTTGATTCTAATTCGTTATAAATCTTTTCATTTCGATCAATAGACTTTTCCATCATATTAATGTTAGAAGATATCTCATCTAACATCTTTTTCTTGAGCTGCCTTCTTGGTCTTATTTCTTTCAGCAAATTTGTATGGTGTTCTAATTCATCATTAACCTCAATTGAATCATGCACATATTTCAAAATATCAATATTTTCTAGACGAATTTTTTCTTTTGCTTTTAAATCATTTTCTTGAACATCAATATTTTTTTTCAAAGCAACAATTGCTTGTTCTTTCTCTTTTTTATTTAATTTTGATTTCTTTATTTCATTTTCTAAATGTTCTTTATCATTTGCGATAAGTTTTAAATCGTTATTTATTTTTACAATTACTTCAGATTGGTTTTTTAAATGTATCAAGTTTTCAGGCACCTTAATAATTAGGTCTAATATTTTTATCAACTTTTCTCTTATTTCAATTGCTATCTCACCATCAATAAATTTTTCTTCAAGATACTTAGTATCACCATTTACACTATTTTTAAATGAATCTCTTATCTGATCTATCCGTTTTGTATTTTTTGTAATTAGGTATCCTGCCTGTTGTAATGTATATATATCATCCTTACCAATATCCCCAACTGATTCCATATGCTCTAAGAATGATCGTTTAAAGGCACCTGCTATATTTTTTAATGATTCATGTAAATATTCAAACTCAGCGATTTCATCATGCCCATGAGATAACTGAATACTATATTTTTGAAAAAGTTCCTGATGTTTTATAATTTTTTGTTCAAGTTTATCAATTTCAGATTCAAAATTTTCTTTTTGATCATTTAATAAAGCTCTATTTTGTGCAGCCGTTTTAATATCATTACCATTATTATTTTTTTGTGATAATTCTTGTTTTATCTTTTTTTGTTTTTGACTATCTGATTCATATTCTAATTTTGAGATCCGTTTATTGACTTCTTCGTGCTCTTTATAATTCTCAAATAATTTTTCACTATAAATATCGAGTTTTTCATTAAGTGCTTTGATATTGGAATGCAATTCTTTTTGACTCTTTTTATAATCTTTTTTTAAAATCTTGAAGTCCTTAGATGTATTAATCAATTTTTTATTTGCCTCATCTATTGATTTTATTTTTGAATTTTTCTCAATATCTAATCTTGCAAGACTATATTTAGCACTTTCAGGGCTTTGGGTTGACTCTATTGCTTTTTCATGATTAATAATTTTTTGTTTAAGTGTTTTTAAAGTTGACTTAGAATTTTCTTTTTTACGAAATAAATTGCTTTTATTAATTGCACTAAATGATAAAGGACCAGCGTTATCTTTACTGACCAAATGTGTTTCTACGATTTTGGATAAATTTTCTACGTTTATTTTTAAACCGTTAGTAATAGCCGTATCAATATTTTTTATATGACTACCAGGTCCTGAGATATATACCTTATTAATAAGGGAATAAACAAACCCCACATGAGAAAGAGAATTTTCAAATTCAATAATAAGATCTTTAATGCGTTGAATAAAGCCGAACATGTTATGATCTGTAATCGCAATAGCTTCTTTATAATGTTTTCTTTGGTTAGAGCTTGCATTATGTATTTCTGCTTTAAAACCATAGAAAGATAAGAAATGCATTGCATCGTCAAATTTTTCCTTAGCATTATTTTTCAGATTGGTTAACTCAATAATATTATCCAAAAAATAATTAAGCCCTTTTGGAAAGTCACAAGACTCAATCAACCTGTTCCCATAACAAACTACTAAATGTGTTTTTAAATTCCCTATATATATAAGGAGTGAAAACTCATTAGTTTTATCCAAATTATAATATGTATATACATTATGTAAAGTTTTAGGGATTACAGCGACATGCCTGAGTTGCAGTCCTGAATCCAATAGAACATTAAAATCTTTTTCAATTGCTTTCTTTTTAGTTGAATAAGAAACGATAGCATTTTTATGTTGTTCATCATATCTGATATAATCTACAATACTTTTTGTATTATCTATATTGTATGATTGTTTTAAGATGTTTAACAGATTTTTTTTAAATAATTTATGGCTTTTACCCTTAGAAGCAAGATAAGTCATTTCGCAATTATAATGATCGGATTGAATTGCTAAATAAATTTTTCTTTTTTTATTAGGATGAATAAATTGTTGAAAAATATTTATAATAAGATCTGAAAGATTATTTATTTGATAACCTTTAATCTTTATGGGGAAGTCATAATTGTGGGTTTTTTTAATCATAAAACCATTCTTATTAAGTTTGCAAAATAAAAATGTTACATGGTTACCGGATTGAATAAAAGACATGCACTCCTTAATACCATTAAGATTAAGTATGGTGTTTTTATAAAAAAGGGAATGATGTTTTTGTTCATTTTGTGATTTCTTATCAGATCTTTTAATTATGGGTTTTGATTTTGTATTAGATAATCGCCTTTCGTTTTGATTCCTTCGTTTATGATATACTCTACGTTCTTGATTGTTTCTTCTTTCTTTCTTAATCCTATTTTCTTGACCTTTATATTTAGCATGTCTTGCTAGCCGTCGAATTTTAATATTACGTCTGGTATAGATTCGGCGATTACTGTTTCTACGTCTTTCTTTAATATTCCGATTTTTTTTAAAATGTACAAAATCAAATTCAGATATTTTTTTATTATCTTCCTTATCTTTTTCATTGATAGGAACGGTGACTGGCTCTTGGATTGTTTTAGTGCGATCAATAGTAGTAAAGGTTTTGGCTGTGGGTAGAAATCTTTTTTGCTCGATTCCCTTAACCATTTGAGTACTTTCTATAAATAAAATATTATTAGATAATAAATTTTTGATATGATAATAAATTTTATCTTTAGGAAACGAGATAGAGTTGGCAATTTCTGAAGCAGTCTTTGATTCTTCATTAAAACAAGCTAAAATTCTTTTTGTGATATCTTTTTTAAGAATTTTTACAGTCTTATAATCATCAATTTTTATTGTATTTTTTTTAAATTTAGTCATAAATACAAATTTTGGATAATAAGATTTTATCTAGTGAATGCACTAGTAGAATAGTCAGTGGGCAGCCCACAGATATATTTTGATACCGCATCATATATTACCTCGGAAAAAGTAATTTACTAAATTTATTGCATAACAGGTATTGATTACAAGGAATGTTTGTAATTACAATATTTTAATTTTTTAAACAATTTAGTTAAAAAATTTTAATTAAAAATGTCAATTGATCTGTAATTAATTGGATTGTAATTAAATCTGTAATTTTTTTCTAATTCTAATATTATACAAACATAAATAAAATTTTAATTAATTAAAGATATTTTTATCGACGAGAATTATTTTTTTAAAAGTATCTGTAATATTTATTGAAATATTATTTCTTAATTAATTTAAAAAAAAATTAATATATAAATAATTACAACCTATTTATAAATATATGATTGTATAAATTATTTTTTTAATTACAAATCAATAAAAAAATATATTATATGTTAGTTTTTATTGTTTTAAATATTGCGAATTAAGGTATCTTCTTCTTCCAGTAAAGATAAATATTCTTTTTCAAAAATTTCTATCTCTTCTGTTTTCTTCTGCAATAATATAAAATTGTCTATATTTTTTTTATTTTGTATTACTGCCCGGGCGCTATCTATGCCTTTATCAATATTCTTTATACGTCGCTTTATCCATGATAAACGATTTTTATTTTTTTTTCTTTCTTTATATGAAATTTTATTTAAACTATTCGAATGCGCTTTGTCTTTATCAACAACATCAGATCCTTCTTTCTGATTTTTCTTCCAATAATAATAATCATAATTACCTTCATAAACATGTACACCATAATTGCCAACTTCGTAAGTTAAATTTGTAATACGATTTAAAAAAAATCTATCATGAGAAATACATACAATAGAACCTTCATAATTTCTTAAAGCATTTTCCAGAACATTTCGTGATTTCATATCTAAATGATTTGTCGGTTCATCTAATAATAAAATATTAGCAGGGATTAATAACATTCGGGCTAATGCCACTCTAGCTTTTTCACCGCCTGACAATACCTTATTATATTTATCAATATCATCACCAGAAAACAAAAAACTACCCAAATATGTTCTAATCTCAGTCTCACTTAAATTGGAAGATACTTTCGCAATTGTCTGATAAATAGTATCATTACTATCTAATAACTCCAATTGATGTTGTGCATAATATGAAATATTTATATTATTTGCATTTTCAATTTTACCTTCACTGGGTTCAATCACCCCTGCAAATAATTTTAATAATGTAGTTTTTCCAGCTCCATTATGTCCTACTAATCCAATTTTCTGTTTTCTTTCAATCGTTAAATTCAAATTATTAAAAACTCTATTTTCTCCATATGATTTACCCAAATCATTGCATGAAATAATTTTTAATGGTGAACGGCCTGGATTAGGAATTGTTAACTGAATAACCTTATTATCTAAATCCAAAGCTTCAATTTTATCCAATTTCTCTAATGCCTTTATTCTACTTTGTACTTGCGTTGCTTTTGTATTTTTGTATCTAAATCTTTCAATAAACTTTTCTGTGTCTTTTATTTTCTTTTGTTGATTATTAAAAGCATTTCTATGTTGTTCTGCTCGTATACTCTTTTCTTTTATATAGCTAGAATAATTACCATGGAATAGAAAGACTTTCCTTAATTCTATTTCTAGTATATGATTAACAGATTTATCTAAAAAAGTTCTATCATGACTAATTAATACTAGACTTCCTTTCCAATCATTTAAAAAAGTCTCTAACCAAATTGTAGCTTCAAGATCTAGATGATTGGTTGGCTCATCTAAGAAAATGATATCTGGTTTTTTTAATAAAATAGAAGCAAGAGCAACCCGCATTCGCCACCCACCTGAAAACGTATTTAATTTTTCACCAAATTGAAGTTCTTTAAATCCAAGGCCACTCAAAATCTTTTTCGCATCTTGTTCAATTTTCCATCCACCAATAACTTCATACCTATCGTGTAATTCACCAATCTTTTCTACCGTCTTTTCATTTTCTGCACCTTTTTTTATTTGTTTATTTAATATTGATAATTCATTTTCTATTTTTTTTAATTCTGGGAATGATTTTTGTGCTTCCTCTAAAACAGTATCTCCTGAACCTGAAATAATATCTTGCGGTAAATAACCAATGGTTATGTTTTTATCTTTTTGAATATTACCAGTATCAAAATCATCTTCTCCTATCAATATCCGCAATAATGTTGTCTTACCTGTGCCATTAGCACCAACAAGACCAATTCTCATTCCTTTTTTCAAAGAAATATTAACATCAGAAAATAAACAACTCCCATTATAAGATTTTGAAAGACTATCAATGTATATCATTTATAATAAAATAAATATTTTATAAAAAGGAATCACTGTTATAAAACACCTATCATGTAGTTACCTTGATTTTCAACTAAATTAACATCAATAATTTGATTATGATAGTTCAAGGGATTTTGAATATTAACCTTTATATAATTATCAGTATAACCAACTTGAAATCCATTTTTCATCCCCTCAAATAAAACAGGCCTTTTTTTATTTATAAAATTATTATAAAAATCTCGTTGTTTTTTTTCAGATAAAATATGAAGCATTTTACTCCTTTTAAAACGATCTGATTGTGATACTTTTTCTTTAAAATTCACTGCATCTGTTCCATCTCTTTCTGAATAAGAAAAAACATGGAGATAGGCTATATTAAGCTCATTTAAAAAATGATAAGTTTCTAAAAAATCTTCATATGTTTCTCCAGGAAATCCTACAATAACATCGACACCAATACAAATTTCTAAATTAGTTTTGAGAATCTTTTCTATTCGCTCTTTATATATTTCAGTGTCATACCTACGACGCATTAAACGTAAAATCTTATCAGATCCCGATTGTAATGGGATATGAAAATGGGGCATAAGTTTTTTAGATATATTACAAAATTCAATTATATCATCTGTTAATAAATTAGGCTCTATAGAAGAAATTCTAATACGTTTTAATTTTTCTATATTATCTAGAGCTTTTAACAAGTCTATAAAAGACTCATCATTTTTTTTACCAAAATCTCCAATATTTATGCCCGTAAGAACGATTTCTTGATTATTACAAGAAACAACTTTCTTCACCTCAGCAACGGTAGACTTAATAGTTCCACTTCTACTTTTTCCTCTTGCCATAGGTATAGTACAAAAAGAACATATATAATCACATCCATCTTGAACTTTTAAATATGCACGTGTCCTTTCTTCTGATGAAAATGAGGGTTTAAATTTATGTACATAGTTTATATCAGAAGAAACCACAATAGGTGGACCCTCTATGTTAATTTGATTTAAATATTTCATTAATTGAAATTTTTCATTAGCACCAAGGACAACATCAACGCCATCAATTTTAGCTATTTCATTCGGCTTCAACTGTGCGTAGCAACCAATTACCGCAATTTTTGAAAAAGGATTTTTTCGCTTAGCTTGTCTAATTAATTTTCTAGCTTCCTTATCTGCATTCTCAGTTACAGAACAGGTGTTAATCACATAACAATCTGCTACTTCTTTAAATTTAACTTTTTCAAATCCGTTATTAGTTAAATCACGTGATATCGTAGATGTTTCTGAAAAATTTAATTTACATCCCAATGTATGGAAGGCAATTCTTTTTGTTTGCGTGCTCATTGTATATTGTAAAATATGTATAATAAAATTTAAAATATTTTAATTAAATATTTTCATATTATAGTTAATATTAAACATATTTAAAAATTAAAATTTTTAAGATAAAATAAAATTTAGGTTTAAAAAATAATAGTAATATGTGTTTTTATTTAATAATATTTAATAATTATTAATAAAAAAACATAATAGCGTGACGCTAGACAAAATAGATCGAAAAATATTATTTGAGCTGCAAAAATCTGGTAGAGAATCTGCAAGCAATATTGCAGAAAAAATCAATGTATCAGTTCCCACGATAACTGAGAGAATAAAAAAATTACAAGACAGCGGAGTAATAGTTGGTTTCCAAGCAATAATTGACCCTACAGCTGTTGGGCTTGATGTAGCTGCTATCATTACAATTATTTCAGGTTCTTCACAATATTATAAAGAGGTAACTCTTGCAGCTGAAGAGACTCCAGAAATTATAAAATGCTTTAGTACAACTGGCAATGGTTCGCATACATTATTAATAAATACTAAAAATTCTTATACGCTTGAGGATTTACTACGAAAAATTCAAAGCTGGCCAGGGGTAATAAGAACAGAAACACAAATTATTTTATCATCATATAAATATGGGACAATGGTTCCAATAAATTAAAAAGAGGAAAAATGAATAAATGCCGCGCAGAGTATATCTGGATGGATGGTCATATGCCAACACAAAAACTACGATCCAAAACAAGAGTATTAGATAATCCAATAGATTCACTTAAAGATTTACCACTTTGGGGTTTTGATGGTTCTAGTACAAACCAAGCAGTAGGAAATGATAGTGATTGTATGCTAAAACCGGTATATAAAGTCCCTGATCCAATACGAGGGGATAGCGATTTACTAGTAATGTGCGAAGTAATGAACCCTGATGGCACACCCCACCGATCTAATAGCAGAGCTCCTTTAGTAACTATAGCTGAAAAATATAAAGAACAAGAAGCCTGGTTTGGAATCGAGCAAGAATACACATTATTTGAAGGACGCAATCCACTTGGTTGGCCAGAAGGTGGATATCCTGCACCACAAGGACCTTTTTATTGTGGAGTTGGCGCAGATGAAGTATTCGGTAGAGATATTGTTGAAGAACATTTAGAACTATGTCTAGATGCAGGTCTACAAGTTTCTGGAATTAATGCCGAAGTCATGCCAGGACAATGGGAATATCAAATAGGACCTCTTGGACCATTAGAATCTGCAGATCAAGTGTGGTTATCGCGCTGGCTATTATATAGAATATCCGAAGATTATGGAGTAAGCGCAACCTTACATCCAAAACCTGTTAAAGGAGATTGGAATGGCGCTGGGGCACACACTAACTTTAGTACAAAAGCAATGCGTTGTAAAGGTGGAATAAAAATTATAGAAGAAGCTTGTGAAAAACTTGGTAAAAAACACGATGAACACATTGCAATTTATGGAGCACATAATGAAGAAAGATTAACAGGACTTCATGAGACATGTAGTATCAAAGAATTTCGTTACGGTATCAGCGACCGCGGTGCATCTATTAGAATACCTATGCAAACAGCTAATGATGGTTTTGGATATTTGGAAGACAGAAGGCCAGCTGGGAATATGGACCCTTATAAAGTATGTGCAAAACTTATAGAAACTACATGTAGCTAATAATATTTTATATTAAAATTCTATAGTAGTTTAAATTGATTTCATTAACATTTTTAGTTAAAACAGGAATTTTTAATTATGGAAACAACATTCATTAATAAAATTGATAAAATAATAAAAGAAAAACATTTATTAAATCATTCTTTTTATAAAGCATGGAATGAAGGAAAATTATCTAATAATACCTTAAAAAATTATGCTGCACAATATTTTCAACATGTTTCTTCTTTCCCACGATATTTATCTGCTATCCATTCTAATTGTGATAATATTAAAGTAAGACAAATCCTTTTAGAAAATTTAGTTGATGAAGAAAAAGGAAAAGATAACCATCCAGAACTATGGATGCAATTTGCAGAAGGAATGGGCAATAGTAGACATAAAGTAAAAAATACAATCCCAATGGAAGAGACTGAAGCATTAGTCAATACATTCAATCGATTATCACGATCAGAAAAATACCATATTGGGCTTGCTGCACTTTATTGCTATGAATCTATGCAGCCAGAAATTTCTGAAACTAAAAAGATTGGTTTAAAAGATATGTATGGTATTAAAGATGAAAATACTTTAAAGTTTTTCACTGTTCATATGCACGCTGATAAATGGCATAGAGAAGTAATACGAAATCTGATTAAAGAACTCAGTAATACAAAAGAAAAACAAAACGAAATTCTCACAGCTGTTGATGCAGCTTTAAATTCTTTAAATAATTTTTTAACAGGTATGGAAAAAACATATTGTTAAGAATATTATATTTATAACAATACTGAAAAGGGCAGTTAGTTTACTGCCCTTTTTAATTTTTAGTGTCTACGCTCTTTTCCAGTTCGACGATTTTCTTTTCTTTGGTAGGCCTGCCTTTGATCTATAGTATCACGTCTTTCGTCTTCAACAATAACATTGCTTTTTCTACGATGTTCTAATCTTCTATGATCTCCTCTACGATCAAGGCTTCTCCTTGATGAACCTTTTTTTCTATGTTCTTCCATTGTATCCCTTCTTTATTTAAAACTGAAAGATAACCTCAGATACTATCTGAGGTTATCATCAATTTTTATTTTTAGCCTTAGAATGTTGGATCTACAAACAAAGTAGAATCTGTTTTTACAAGATTTACCTTGTCTACCATATCCAATGAACTAACTGCTTTCTCAACCATCGCCATCTCATTCTCATGAATAAAATCATCTGCTCGAGCAATATATGCTAGATTTTTTACAACCTTGTAACGGTCATCATCAGAAGTAAAAACATCCTTCAACGCTACTAATGATACACCATACTGATTCATACGTGAATCTTCATCACCTAAATCAATAAATTTATCAATTACCTCTGCTTCCATTTGATTGTATTCATCATCAGATACATTGGGCAACATAACTTTAACATTGCCACGCATGGCTTCTTTTTCAGACTCATCTACTTCTCCATCCGCTAAAAATGAAACACAGACGAAAGCATAGACTAAATCATGATTTTTACTCCAGTTTGCCATAAACTCACCTTATATTGTTTTTTTAGTTATTAAGTGTTTTTATCCTAGCCATAAATAACAAACTCCTCTCAAATAGTGGCTAGATAACGTTATAAATTATAATTTGTACAACCTAAGGTCAAGATATCTCAAAAATATACTTTTATTCTTTTTTATATAGAGTATTTGTTTGAATAAGTAATCTATTCTAGTTTTGGTTTTAGAACCTATATAATTTATTTTCTATATATAGAATATTTAAAAGAAGGTGTAAAAACAATTTTTCTTATAACTTATTTGTCAAAGAATGGAAAAAATTTATCTATCTCTAATTAAACTTAACAGTCTACAATTTAAATATCGTACTATACTATCTTTTTTTGTTGTACTTATTTCTATGGTTGTTGTTGATATTTTGTTTTATATCAATTTTCATACTATTGCCGATATTTTTAATAATATTCTCAATATAGATTTATCGAACCCAGATACTATTGATTTAACATTTGCACCCGAAATATGGGGAGGTGTTCTAGCAATGGTATTAGGCACATTAATTATTGTAATTGCTATTGCAGCAGAATCATCTCCAAAACTGATGGACTTATTTGTAAAAGATTGGCTCAGTCTAATTTATGTGTGGTTTTTAATTCTAGCATCACTGCACGCTGTTTTAATTATGTTTTACGTAGCACCTCTTGGAAGAGTATCCAGCTCAGTATTAAATACTTATATATATCTCTTTTTAGCATCGCTATTTACTTTACCATATATCTTTTACATCTTGCTCTATTCTAAAACAAGCAATGTTGTATCTACTATTTCTTCAATCATAAAAAACTTTATTATTAGCCTAAAAAAACCAATGGTTCATTCGGCAATGAAAAATGATTTAAATATTGTATCAGAATATCAAAAAGAAATTATGGGATCATTAGATCAGCTAGATGATCTTTTAGCATTCACTGAATTCAAAGAAACTCAAACAGAAATTATAAGAGAGATTAGTCAAATAATCCAACTCTATATAAAACAAAAACCAAATTTTAATAATACATTTTTTAATCTAACGCCAACTATACAATCAAATGCAACCTTTCGCACATATACAGATATTCAATATAAAGAAATGGCTGACTCACAATCATTTTATGAGGTAAAAACCTTTCGTCTCTTAGGCAGTGCTTATATAAAAATGATTACAAATGATAGATTTGATATTGCGTCATTAATTCCTGCAGAAATGGTTGATATTGGTAAAACATGTATAGATGTGAATGATGATGTGGCCCTTGGACATGTAAATATTCGATTTAATACTTTATTTCGATTTGCAATAAAACATGCCTATAAAAATAATGAGCCAAGAAACCTATATAATCTTGCCTTTCACTATGCGAATATGATTCAGGAATATATAAAAGCTAATCGTGTTGATATGGCAAAATATTGTTATGATAAATTTAAATTTTACGCAAATGACATTTACAAAAATGCTGAATCAAATCCTGGCCTATATTTTGTTGTTGATACACTAACATTTGAATTGAGAAAGTGCCAGGTTCTTATCCATGAAAAAGGATGGAGCGATGATGATCAAGTAGATTTATTAAAAATGATACTACAGCTTGATAAACCACCTGGATATTCAAAAGATGATGTTGATAAAGGAATCCTCGGTGGAAACAATGGGACTAGAAGAATTCAAATTGGGTTGGCTCTTTTTTATTTATCGGTAAAGAAAAATAAATTTGCTAAAGCGATAGCAGAAGACTATTTAGATGACTTAGCTTATTTTGATGAAAAAACATTCAAATCTAATGCCAATACACAGTGCTTCCTTTTATCTATTTTTGGTCCGCAATTCTGGGAAGACACTGATAGAGGGACTTTAAACATATACTTCGCACCAGAAAAAGATCAAATAGAACCCTTTAAAGAATTGTTATTTAGCCTAATGGACGAGAGACTTGAAGCCTTACAGCGTGATGTGAAATTTCTATCTTTAGAGGTAGATAAACTAATGCAAAAACGTCAAAGGCAAGACGGTTATTTAAATGATGCTGATAAAGAACAAATGGAAGATTTACAAAGAAAAATTGCTGCTAGAGAAACTAATGATGAAGATTCTATAAGCATCTGGACAATCAACAATGATATTCTATACTCACTTCTTTGCATTGCATTTTTTGCAGATCAAGAAATAGATGAATCAGAAAAAGATGTTATTTTTAATAGTTATAAACTTTTCGTTCCTGAAGTAGATAACGAAAGCTTCAATAAAGATTTTGGACTAGCAACTTCAAAATTTATTGATTTAAAATCAGAAGAATCTCGTCAAAAGCAATTTGATGATTCTCTAATAAAAATAAAAACAGAACCCACTATAGAAAATAAACAATTGAATCAACTTATTCATTGTTACATTAATATCGCGAATGCTGATGATTTTATTCATGATAATGAAGTAACCCTTATAAAACATGCAATTACAATATGGGAAATGGACCTTACGATAAACAAACCAAGTTCTGGTCAAAAACTAGAACTTGAAAAATAAAATTATCTTGTAAGCGCAAAAAAGAAAGCTTGAGTAAGATTTGATATATCTCCACTTGCTGTTGCTAAATTATTCACTGCAGATTTTGCCACTTCAAAGTATACCGCACCTCCTATTTCAGGATTTTCTTTAACAATATTTGTAAAATCATCAAGACTAAGTATTCCATACTTTAATGGTGTTGTAGAGTTTACATGTGCAGTCCGAATAGCATTATCTAAAACAAGAGAAAACTCACCTATTCCAAACGCAGGTGCCTCCACAACGAAAACCGTTGGTTCAGTAATAGGCTTTGATGCTGGTTTAGGATCAGTTGTTTCTAATCGTATAATTGGCTTTCTAGATGTTGTAAATCCACTAGGTGTTTTTACCATCATATCTTTACTAACCTCTACTTGACCTTGAAACACTAATACCATAGTATCACCTGTTTCTCCTTCAGTCAAAAGCTGTTCTTTTGGCCCGCACTCTTGAATTTTTACCACACTTGCAATTTTTTCACATAAATTTAATTCCACTTTTGTAAAATGATTAATTTTTTGAATTTGTTCAGCTGTTGGATTCATTATTTACCTCAATACTAATGCACTATGTTTTTCATCAATAGTATAATCGTCTTTAGGATTAATTTCTACAACAACATGTTCATCACTACTAAGGCTGATCCCTGCTCCATCTAATTGTTCTTTAATCATATTCCTAATCAGTGGGCTTCCACCTTCACCCATTTGTTCATCTAAACTAAAACCCGCTTTTCGAATAGCATATCCAACTAATAACCAGCCATACTTAAATTTATAAAATGCAGATATTTTATTATGTGTCTGACCATTTAATGTTTTTGGAATTTTTACTTCTTGTAAACCTTTATCTTCTTCTTCTTTTAAGATAAGATCATCAAAAAATTGTGGTACTCCTGGATCAGTAACATGCTTTGCTAATAAATGTGGAACATGTTCATCTGGAATTACAATTTCATTAGCATTGGCTCTTTGAAGATGAGATACATTTTCCACATCTAATACATGAGCTACCACATTACATGCTTCAGCTATAGATTTAGCAGTAAGACAAGTTAATACAGTTTTATCCTCATCTGGGTCTTCATGTGGAAGCAAACCCGATGCATCAGGTAATATCATAAATGTTCGAGCTTTTTCTAAAAATGCTTTTTTAAGAACAGATTCATTGGTAAAGTTTTCTGCAATATGAGATATGTCTAACCTTTCAAAGCCAACAATTGCACGTTGAATAACTTCCTTATCCATCTCATTTATTAAAATTACAACAGAGTTTGCATCTTGGTTGGCATCAATAAGATTGAGAATTGATGGAACCGTTTTATTCCAACCTGCTATAACTAAATGATCATTAAATTTGTTTTCATCCAAAGTATCATCTCCTTTTAATCTTTGTGCAACCAATACCGATGCAACTGCTCCACCTAGCAATGTAACAACCCCAAAATTTAACAACATAATTATTATAGTAAGAAACTTACCTAAATGTGTTATCGGACTAACATCACCATAACCAACAGTTGTAAAGGTAACAACGGCCCACCATAAGGTATGAAAAAAAGTATCTAGCCAATTAGGCTCTGTAATACCAAATGTAAAACTACCTTTAACATCCCCAACCATATCATTATAAAACATATCATATTCTAGAATAGTCAATGCGGTGGTGGAAAGAAAAATAAGCAAAAGAGCCCAAGAAGCATACCGTATTAAATCATTTTCATTATAAAATACTCTTACCTTTTTAAAAAAATCCAAAAATAGATGCGAATCTTTTCCATGCTGAGCAACTTTATCTTCTTCAACAAGTATCGAATCTAAAGCTTCAATTTCAGGAATCTTATTTAGACTAGCATATAAATCTTTATTAGCATCAATTACTTTGTCAATTTCTAAATTTGATACATCTTCTTTTTGAATTTGATCTAATGGTATATCTTTTTTCATTGAAAATAATTTCTAATAATTAAAACAAGGTGTTTACATTAAAAATTCTATGTAATTATTCAACAATATGCAAATAAGAAGTTTAAACATGATAATTTTGTATAGATTGCACTTTTTTATCCTTTTCAGATACTCTAATTGCTCGTACTACTGCATTCGCCGCAGATAAAGTAGTAGCAACTAAAACCCCATGTTTAATACAAGATTTACCAATCTCTTCTTCTTCAAACCTAGACTTAGCACCCATTGGTGTATTTATCACCAAATTAATACCTTTATTTTTTATTTTATCTACTATATTTGGTCTTCCTTCTCCAACTTTGAAAATACTTTGTGCCTTTAATCCATTTTTAGATAAAGCATCAAAAGTACCAAGAGTTGCAATAAGTTTAAATCCTAATTCAATAAGATCTCTAGCGATAGGAATAATTTCTAATTTATCTGTATCATTTACAGAAATAAATGCTACGCCTTTTTTAGGGATTATACTACCAGCACTAATAGAAGCTTTACTAAACGATTCACCTAAAGAATCAGAAATACCCATAACTTCTCCAGTAGATTTCATCTCTGGACTTAAAAAAATTGATTCTTCTGGAAATTTATTAAAAGGCAATACTGCTTCTTTTATTGCTACATGTTGATTTTGATCCCAAGACTTTAATTCAAAGCTATCTAAACTTACACCAACAGCTAATTGGGCAGCAATTCTAGCCAATGGAGTATTTGTTGCTTTACTTACAAAAGGAATAGTACGGCTTGCTCTTGGATTAACTTCAAGTGTGAAAACTTGTTCATCTTTATAAGCAAATTGAATATTAATTAAGCCGATAACATTTAATTTAATTGCTAATTTTTTTGTTATTATATTGATCTGATCCAAAACATCTGATGTGATTTTATATGGTGGCAATACACAAGCAGAATCACCTGAATGAATCCCAGCCTCTTCAATATGTTGCATCACTGCACCTATATACACATTTTTGCCATCACAAAGAGCATCAACATCAAATTCATAAGCATCTTCAAGAAATTGATCAATAAATATTGGATGCCCTTTAGTTACTTCTGCCGAACGAAGGATATAATCAATTAATTGTTTTTCGGAATAAACAATTTCCATGGCTCGTCCTCCTAAAACATAACTAGGTCTAGCAAGAACTGGATAACCGATATCTTTGGCCACTGAAATTACTTCATCAATAGTACGACCAGTTCCATATTGAGGGCATTTAATTAATAATTCATTAAGAATAGATCCAAATTTTTCTCTATCCTCTGCAAGATCAATATTTTCAGGAGATGTCCCAATAATATTTACTCCAGCTTTTTTTAAATCTCTCGCTATTTTTAAAGGTGTTTGTCCTCCAAATTGTACTAAAACACCATCTGGGTTTTCAAATTCAATAATATTTAAAACATCTTCAAATGTTATAGGTTCAAAATATAAACGATCTACTAAATCAAAATCAGTACTTACAGTTTCAGGGTTACAATTAATCATAATAGTTTTATATCCCTGATCTTTTAATCCAAAAACAGCCTGTACGCAACAATAGTCAAACTCTATACCTTGGCCTATACGATTTGGTCCCCCACCAAGGATTATAATTTTTTTCCCTTGTAGTGGCTCTATATCATTATGTGTTTCATAAGTGGAATAACAATAAGGAGTTTTCGCAACAAACTCTGCAGCACACGTATCAACAACTTTAAAAACAGGTATTATTGATTTACTTTTTCTCATTGATCTAATTTCTAATTCTGATTTATCAAATAAACGACTGATCTGCCCATCTGAGAAGCCATTTTGTTTAAACTCTTGTAACGTATTATTTGTATTAAAAAAAGATAAATATTGTATTTGGTTAAGAAACCATGGATCAATTTTTGTTAAATCATAAATATTTTCTACTGTCTCACCCTGTGCAAAAACTTCTCTGATTTTCAACAATCGATAACTTGTTGCATAGCGCAATGATTGTAAGTCTAAAGTTTTTGATCTCTTTAAATCTGTATCTCCTTCACTAAAATTTTTTTGTTCTAATCCATCTAAACCAACTTCTAAAGATCTAAAAGCTTTTTGTATAGACTCTCTAAATGTCCTGCCAATAGCCATTACTTCTCCAACACTCTGCATCTGAACTCCTAGGTGACCTGAAGCAGAAGGAAATTTTTCAAAATTAAAACGAGGTATTTTTGTAACAACATAATCAATAACAGGTTCAAAAGCTGCTAAAGTTTGTCCTGTAATATCATTAGGAATCTCATCAAGTGAATAACCTAATGCTAGCTTTGCAGCAACTTTAGCAATTGGGAATCCTGTTGCTTTGGATGCCAATGCCGATGAACGACTAACACGCGGATTCATTTCAATTATAATACATCTACCATTTTTCGGATTCACAGCAAATTGAACATTAGAACCACCAGTCTCCACTCCTATTGTACGTAAACAAAGGATACTCCAATTCCTCATCAGTTGAAATTCTTTATCTGATAATGTCATCGCTGGAGCTACTGTAACTGAATCACCCGTATGAACTCCCATTGGATCAATATTCTCAATTGAACAAACTATTATAACATTATCAGCTTTATCTCTAATAACCTCTAATTCATATTCTTTCCAACCTAATAAAGACTCCTCGATTAAAACTTCAGTAATTGGACTAGCATTGAGTCCTCGTTCTACCAAATTTTGAAATTCTTCATAATTATAAGCAACTGAACCCCCTGTACCACCTAAAGTAAAAGAAGGTCTTATAATAACAGGAAATTCAATTTTAGATAATAGGGATTTAGCTGCTGAAAAAGTATTTACAAAGCCTCCTTTGGCAGTCTCTATCCCCACTCGATCCATTTCTTTTTTAAATTTTTCTCTATCTTCAGCTTTTTCAATAGCTTCAACTTGAGCACCGATTAACTTGACTTTATATTTTTTTAAAACTCCAGTTTTATGTAGCTCAATCGCTAAATTTAATCCTGTTTGTCCGCCAACTGTTGGTAAAATTGCATCTGGTCTTTCTTTATCAATAATTAATTCTAAAAATTCCAAAGTTAGTGGTTCTATGTATGTTGCATCAGCTAAATCTGGGTCTGTCATAATAGTGGCTGGATTAGAATTGACCAATATTACTCTATAGCCATCTTCTTTTAAAGCCCTCATGGCTTGAGTCCCAGAATAATCAAACTCACAAGCTTGACCTATTATAATAGGCCCAGCACCTATAATAAGAATAGATTTGATATCAGTTCTTTTTGGCATCGTCTATTATTCTAATAAAATTTTCAAATAAATATCTACTATCATGGGGACCAGGACTAGATTCTGGATGAAATTGAACTGAAAACGCCAATAATTCTGGACAACTTATTCCAGCTAAAGTATTATCATTTAAATTAATATGAGTTGGAAAAGTATTTTTAGGTAAAGAATCAATGTCTACAGCAAACCCATGATTTTGACTAGTTATTTCTACTTTATTTTTAGAAAGATTTTTTACGGGATGATTTATACCGCGATGACCAAATTTTAATTTATAAGTACTCCCTCCTAACGCAAGCGCTAAAATTTGATGTCCCAGACATATACCAAAAATTGGAATATTACCTAAAAGAGATTTAACAGTTTTGATTCCATACGTTACAGCTGATGGATCTCCTGGGCCATTAGAAAGAAAAACCCCGTCAGGCTGGATATCCAATATATCTTTATATGTAGCATTTGCAGGGAAAACCATAATATTACAACCACATGCTTCTAATAACCGTAATATGTTTTTTTTTATTCCAAAATCAATAGCCGCAACTTTGTATTTACCATTATTAGTTTTTGAATACAAATAAGGTTTAACACATGTGACTCTTTTTGCTAAATCTAACCCTGACATTGATAAAGAATTATCTAATTTTTGTAATAATGAATTAATATTATAGTCATTGCTAGATATTATTCCATTCATTGCACCGTTATCTCTAATATGAGAAACAAGTGCTCGTGTATCAATACCCTTAATACCAGTAATATTATTGTTTTTTAAATACTCACCGATAGATTCATCAGATCTCCAATTTGAAGGTATTAATGTTTCTTCCTTTATTGCAAATCCTGATACCTGTACTTTTTCAGATTCAACATCATTTTTGTTAATACCATAATTACCAATATGCGGTGAACTCATCACTACAATCTGACTACAATAAGATGGATCCGTTAAGATTTCTTGATAACCTGACATACCAGTATTAAAACAGACTTCACCAATAGTCTCACCTTCACTTCCAATAAGCTCTCCTTCAAAAACCGTACCATCTTTAAGTAGCAAAACAGCTTTATTCATATATAATTAACAAATTGTATTATAATTAAATCAAAAAAAAAGGCCATCTAATAAATAAGATGACCTTGCTTAAAATATAATCTATATATGAATTTCATATTAAATAATTTTTATAAATAATTAGCAAAAAAATCTCAAAATTATTTTAATAAAACAAGAACTTTACAATTTGTAAGCAACCCAAACCTTTTTTCAACATCTCTGAGTCTTTCAGAATCAACTTTTGATATAGTCAAATTAGTGCTATCCTCACTATTTAAAGCCTCTACTATGATTGGATTTGATCCAACACGTCTTTTAACATTACCATCATCTATATTATGAGCATACCCCATAGGCCCTCTATTAATAGATCTAGATCTAGTATAATGACGTGGGCCATATATTAACTTATCTTCTTCATTAAATACTTTTGGAACCATTGCCGGAATATGATAAATATTTCTAGCATCAATAATTATTCCAGATATTCGCTCAGCTTTTGGAGTGGAATTCCGTGTCATAAGATATGTAGGCTGTGTTAAAATTTCATTCATATGTCCACCTGCATCGACAAGAATCTCAGCAAGACCAGACATTTTCACTGCTAATGCGATTGCCACTTCTTGTCTTTCCAGGTATTCAATCTCACCTTGCTGATATGCACTGCCCACTAATGTCTCAATCCTGCTTTGTGTCAAAGGATCCTCAACCATCATTTCACCAACAGTTCTACCATCAAAATTTACTATTTTAATAAGATCTAATAGATGCTCTCTAGCACGGGTTTTCGCCTCTCCTTTAGGAATTTTTAAATTCTTCTCTATAATTTTATACTCATCCCGCGAATTTTCTTTAGCAATAATAGAAGCAGTTCCCCTTGATACAATTACACGATTCGCATAATCAATAAAACCATAACCAGTACGAGTAATAGATGAACGGGGTGAGCCAATAGCAAATAAAGTCGCTAGTAAAACAAAATATGTTAATACGTATTTATACATAATACCTATCCTTTAACAACTAAAAGTACCAATTTTGTAGGTGTTTGTGCAACAGCGCAAAATATAATTTATTTAAGTAATTTTAGTTATGAAATTTTTAATAATATATTATAAAAAATATTCAAAATGATAAGAAGTTGTTTAATCTTTTTTATTACAATGCAGATACTATTCTGTAGAATAAACGATTATGGTGAAAAACAAATAACTATCATGTTAAACAACTATTTTAAAACAGATGATTCCATATCAATATTACTTGGCCATCATTTTTATAAAAAGCAAGAGGATATGATTTTTCAAATCGAAATTCAAACAAAAATTGATAAAATTAATAATGCGATGATAGACGCATTTTTAGTTATTAATAAATTATCTAATATTTCAAAAATAAAATTCACACAATCTATTGTGATTATACATTTTGAAAAAAATTTTTTACCAGTGATTGCAAAATCAAATCTTGATTGTTCAAAAAATTATTTTATCAATAATTCACATACTGAAGCTCAATGGAGAAAAAACTGTTTATCTATACAAAACAAATAAATTAGAGTTAAACTTGCTATAATTTGATTAAACAAGCATATTAATAAACAACAAAATAGTTAACTAATTCAAATATTTTATGATTAAAAAATACATATTATTTATCATTACTTTTATATTGCCAATAATTACATCAGGACAAATTGAAAAACAGGTGCGTGACACTAATCCCGGTCTTTATAAAAATCAACGTCTCTATCATTCTCCACCAAAACCTCTTTTCAAAAATAGAAAACACAACATAGATTTTATTACAGACATACCTCAAGACTCTATTTTATCAGCCTCATTATTTTTCAAAACAAATGTTATGACCTACTATAGAGAATTTAAAATTAGCAATGAACATGGACTATTTCGCTTTCACTATGACCCTAAAACCTACCCTGGTACTCATTTAGAGTATTATTTCATAATGAAAACACAAGATGGTTTACATGGTTCTCCTATTGATGACAACGGTGACCTATCACCTGTAAAAAAATTATTAATAGACCCTATTCAATACTACAAACAACAGTCTCGTTTAAATAAATGAACATAAAAAAAAGAATTGAACAACTTATTGAAAAAATAAATGAGCATAATCACCAATACTATGTTTTAAATAACCCTATTATTTCAGATGGAGAATTTGATCGTCTTTTTAAAGAATTAGAAATATTAGAAAATAAATATCCAGAACACAAATATTCTTTTTCTCCAACACAACGCGTAGGGAGCAAACCTATTACAGATTTTGGTACGATAGAACACCAAACACCCATGCTTTCATTATCTAATGCTATGAATAAAGATGAATTATCTGCATTTCATAGCCAAATAAAAAAAAGATTACAAATTGATTCCGTTAACTATATAGCTGAGCCAAAATTAGATGGACTTGGAGTAGAACTTGTATATTCTGATGGTTTACTACTTCACGGTTCAACAAGAGGAGACGGATTTGTTGGTGAAGATATAACACATAATCTTCGAACTATACAATCCATTCCCTTAAAGCTTAGAAATATAGAAAAAACACCACCATTATTGATTGAAATTCGTGGTGAAGTTTTTATAGAAAAAAATGATTTTATAAAACTTAATAAATATCAAATAAAGCAAGGAAAACAAACTTTTGCCAATCCTAGAAATGCTGCAGCTGGTAGTTTAAGACAACTTGATCCAACTATAACAGCATCAAGACCCCTATCTATATTTTGTTATGAAATAGGTATTGTAAAAGGTTATGTGTTTAAAAATCATCTATCATTATTAAAAACATTGAAATTATGGGGCCTACCAGTAAACCCGCTCATACAACCTGTCACAGAAGATTTAGGAATTATAGAATATCAAAAAAAACTTGAAAAAATAAGAAATCACTTACCTTATGAAATTGATGGTACTGTATTTAAAATAAATAATTATTCCCAGCGAAAACTCTTGGGTACAAGAAGTCGTTCACCAAGATGGGCAATTGCTGGAAAATTTAAAGCACAACAAGCAACTACTATCGTACAAACAATCAAAATACAAGTTGGTAGAACGGGTGCACTTACTCCCGTTGCACATCTTAAACCAGTAACGGTATCTGGCGTAACTGTAAGAAAAGCAACACTACATAATCAAGATGAAATTGAACGTAAAGATATAAGAATTGGCGATACAGTTTTAATAGAAAGAGCGGGAGACGTCATTCCCAAAGTACAAAAAGTAATAACAGAAAAACGTCCTAAAAATTCTATCCGATTTACATTTCCAGAGCAATGTCCAGTCTGCAATCAAGATACATATAAAGCAACAAATGAAGCTATCTGGCGTTGTGGCAATATTAAATGTCCAAAACAATTGAAAAGAAGAATTCAACATTTCACATCTAAGTTGGCTCTAAATGTCGAAGGCCTTGGAGAAAAAATTATAGATCTTTTAGTCGATAAAGGTTATCTCAAATCTATTACTGATATTTTTTTATTAAATAAAAATAAATTAGCTGCTTTAGAAGGATTAGGATCAAAATCAGCAGAAAATTTGATACAAGCTATTGAACAATCCAAAACAACAACATTCTCAAAATTTATTTACGGCTTAGGCATAAGGAACGTAGGAGAATATATTGCAAAATTATACGCTAAACATTTTTCAGGTAATGTTGATAAGTTTTTAAATACATCTCTAACAGAGTTAGAATCTATAAACGGAGTTGGACCAATTGTCGCCAAAGAAACAATGTATTTTCTATCTAATAAATCAACCAAACAGTTAATAAAAAATTGTATTGATAAACACCTATTACTAAAAACAAATAATAAACCTAAAGAAGAATTTTTATCAAATAAAATATTTGTATTCACTGGCTCTTTAAATACATTAAAAAGAAACCAAAGCAAAGAAATTATCAATGATCTTGGAGGAAAAACTTCCAATACAATAAGTAAAAAAACAGATTATTTAGTTGCAGGTCCAGGAGCAGGTTCAAAACTTAAAAAAGCACAAGAATTAAAAGTAACAATCCTAAACGAAAAAGATTTTTTAAAGATTATAAAAAAATAAATTGAAAAAAATTACTTTTACAATTTTAATATTTACGAAATTTATCTATGGAGAAGAATTAGCACTTATAAAAATTGCAACTGTTCCAGAAAAATCAATATATATCACTCAACCTCCATCTGAAAAGGATCGACTATTTGTTTTAAATCAAAGAGGATTAATACATATAATTAAAAACGGTGAAACTCTTAAAAATCCTTTTTTAGATATCACAGACCGAGTGCATGGAACACTAAATCCTGGTAGTAGAGAAGGTGTTCTTGGACTTGCGTTTCATCCTAATTATAAAAAAAATGGTTTCTTTTTTTTGCATTATATCAATAAAAAAGACACAGCTATTGTTTCTAGATTTTCTATTAATAAAAATAGTGATTTTGCAAACAAAAATTCTGAAAAAATAATTATGGAAATTGCACAACCCAGTGGAATAAATATTGGTGGACATTTAACATTTGGTCCAAAAGATGGTTTTTTATACGTTGCATTTGGATCATCTGATCAAATAAAGGAAAATATTAACAATGCACAAGATCTCACAAACCTATATGGTTCAATTATTAGAATTAATATAAATAATGATCCATATTCCATACCCGTAGACAACCCATTTGTGAACGAGTATTATAAAAGACCCGAAATATTTTGTTATGGACTTAAAAATCCTTGGAGATTTTCATTTGATAGGATTACTAACGATTTAATTATAGGAGATATTAGTCAAGAATCATGGGAAGAAATTAACTGGAATAGTTGGACTAAGTCTAAAGGTGCAAATTTTGGCTGGGATATTATGGAAGGAAAGCATTGTTATGATGAAGAAGGTTTTTGTGATACAACTAGATTAAAACAACCGATATATGAATACCCAAACAATGTTTCTTATATGAGAAAATTTATTAACATGGGAGATCAAGAAACTTATGGATGTGCCATAACAGGAGGATATGTTTACAGAGGGAAAAAACATGATTCACTTTATGGGGCATATATTTTTGGAGATTATTGCACTGGACGAATTTGGGCATTTAAAAAATTCAAAAATAAAATAGGCACTTTTAAAAACCTTCGAATAGAATTAAAAGATAAAAGCAAAAGTCTTCCTATTACAATTTCATCATTTGGAGAAGACAATTCTGGAGAACTCTATATAGTGGATTATATGGGTTCTATCTATAAATTCATATCTAATTAAAAGATAATAACTAAAATGATGAAAATAGAAAAAGTGGTTGGAGATTTAATCCTACTAGTATTAGATAACCATGAACCCCTTAAAAAAATAGGCATAGATCAAGATAAAATTTTTGTTCATGTTAAAGGTTATGATGAAAATGGGATGTGGATCCATCATCCAGGATTTGAAGTTCCAAATTTTTCAGAAAAGAAAAACAAAAATACAAAAAAACTTGAAGCAACAATATTAATTCCTTGGGTTTTTATTGTATCTATTGCCCATTTCCCTGGAGCAGAAGGATTTGACTTCCCTTCTCCGTTTGAACAACACATTGGATTTAACTAAATAAAATGAACACACCAGCCATTGAAATAAAAGGATTAACTAAATCCTATGGGGATATCCATGCTCTTAATGGTGTTGATATAACAATTAAAAAAGGTGAGTTTTTTGGATTACTAGGTCCAAATGGCGCTGGTAAAACCACCACAATTAATATTTTAACAGGATTAGTTTTTCGTGAAAATGGTTTTACAAAAGTTTTTGGAAAAGATACTATAAATGATTTTCGATTTACTAGGTCTAAAATTGGAATAGCGGCACAAGAGTTTTCTGTTGATTGGTTTTTCCCAATTGAAAAATTATTGTTTTTTCAAGCTGGTTATTATGGAATAAAAAAGAAAGAAGCTAAACCAGTGATAGATAGCCTTCTAAATAGATTAGGACTTTATAAAAAACGCCACTCAAGATTACGACAATTATCAGGTGGGATGAAAAGACGATTTCAAATCGCAAAAGCATTGGTTCATGATCCTGAGATTATCATTCTTGATGAGCCTACTGCCGGAGTAGACGTTGAGCTTCGCAGAGATCTTTGGAAATATTTACAAGATTTGCATTCACTAGGAAAGACAATTCTCCTAACTACACACTACATTGAAGAAGCTGAATTACTTTGTGAAAATGTAGCAATTATTGATAGCGGTAAAATTTTAAAAGAAGGGTCCCCAAAACAACTAACTAGAGAATTAGGAAAAGCTGGAATTTCAGTTGTTTTAGATAGTATAAATGGACTCAATACAAAAGATTTAGAAAAATATAAATACACAAAAACTAAAAAAAGGTTACATTTTTCTGTAAAAAACCCTGATGAAGAATTACCAAAAATCATTCGTATTTTATCAAAATCAGGTCATCATATTCAAAGTATTAAATCAAATAAATCTTCTTTAGAAGATGTGTTTTTGAATCTAACAGGTAAAGGCATTAATGAATGAATTGGATAGGACTTAGCACCTTAATTAAAAGAGAAGTCGGTAGATTTTTTGCAGTTTATAGACAAACGGTATTGCCAGGATTAATTACCACAGCATTGTATATCGCTATTTTTGGATTCACCTTGGAACAACGTATTTCAGAGATACAGGGTGTCCCTTATACCATGTTCATTCTACCAGGGTTAATTATGATGAATACACTAACTAATGCTACATCCAACACAGCCTCATCTATGCTCCAAATGAAACTATTACAACAACTTCCAGATCTATTAACTGCACCACTATCAGGACTTGAAATAGCTTTAGCGTATATAATTGGCGGAGCAGTTCGTGGAATGGTTAATGGTGTGTTGGTATTATTACTCGGCGTTATACTTATAGGTATGCCAATAAATGATATATTTGGAACACTTATGTTTATCTTTCTTGTTTCTTGGGCATTTTCAAGCATGGGCCTACTATTAGGCCAGTTAGCTGAAAGCTGGGACCAATTGGCAATGATGCAAAATTTTTTCTTAACGCCTCTTAGTTTTTTGGGAGGGATTTTTTATTCAATTCAAATGCTACCAAATTGGGCACAAAATTTAAGTTTTATCAATCCTATTTATTATATGATCAACGGTATCCGCCACACTATTCTTGGTGTGAGTGATTCCAAAGTTGAAGTCAGCATAATTATGGCTATTGTTCTCACTGTTAGTTTCACATTAGCATCAATAATACTTATGCAGAGTGGCAAAAAGATTAAATATTGAAAAATTATTTATTAATAATTTTTTTCATATCTATTGCAATAGGGCATGATACAAAAAAAAATAATCTGAAATGGAAACAATATTTTAGAATGGGGGCAGTTTCCTCAGAAAATTCGTACTTAGGTATCGCAGGATATGCTAGATTAAAAAGAACAACATTTTCCAACTTTAAAGATGTACGAATATTTAGTCATCTATATAAATACAATACAGAATTAAAGCTTAGGTATAAATCAAGCCAACGTTTTCTTTCTTTTCAATCCTTATATTCATTTAATACTTTGTACTATGAAAAAAACTCAATTCTGGGAGTTGATCTTCGATATCACCTCAATCAAGGACTAGGTGTAATTATAAATGAAAGCATTTTCGGGAATGCTACTATTGAAACAGGTGTCGCTTTCGATAATTCAGATTATTTAAACACTGTACAAAAAACAACATACGCACGATCAGCAATGTCCTTCGATAGAAAATTCCAGTCTTTATCAACAAAAGTTGAAGTTGATTATTTTTACCAAATCAGTAAAATTAATGATAATACTAACCTATCAAGGCTAGAATTATTGAATGAATTTGAATGGAATTTTTCTAAATATTTAGGACTCATTGCTGGCTTTACTTGGACAATGCAAAATAACAATCAACCACCATCTTATTTTATTACTATATCATATAAGGATCCTTTGAGT
>CETG01036682.1_pt1 | contig 35892 bp, 36 predicted proteins | sample 361471 | NCBI WGS metagenome assembly CETG01 (sample SAMEA2622696, study PRJEB7988) | marine metagenome | isolation source: saline water (ENVO:00002010), including | reverse complement strand
TATAACTACAACGTTTGCCAAGGACTATGCGGCACTAAGCCGTTCTATGCACAAACACTTACATTTACAGATATACCCTGCATCAGTCAAAGAAATGAATTAAAGATTATTTTTTAGTCTTTTTGAAGGACTAATGACTCCGCTTTGGAAAGTTCATCATTAAGTCGATTTTTTAGCTTCTCTGGAACAGGTCTATTGGGAAATGTCTTGTAGTGGCCAGCCAATGAATTCAAGGCCGTCTGCATAGTTGTAAATGAGACACTGCTATTAACCTGGGAACGATTCCGATACCTTGAGATGTAATCATCAATAACAAAAACAGCTTCTTTTTTTACCTCTGAATATTTTTCATCTTCGCTAGGAATTGAGACTGTTTCTTTCAATGTTTTTGCCACTGTCAAAGTGTCTTGAGTAAAATCACCTGTCATTGATGTCCTGGCAGCATTTGCATTTGCCCCAATTGGAAGAACTATCAAACAAATACCAAGTAGAAAAGCTAATGCAGTTTTGACAAACTTGCTGATTATTTGATAAAAATCAGAATTCATTTGATATTTAGAGATTTATTTGACTTTAGATGTAAGAAGGATAAAAAGCCTATTTTTTACATTGAAAATTTTTAGAGAGTATTTTTAGGGCTTCTTGAGCTTCAATAGAAGTGGAATTTTGCGTAGATCTTTCATATAGTTCAACTTTTCCTTCTATTGCATTTCTCCCTACAACAATTCGCCAAGGTATACCAATTAGATCAGCATCCTTAAATTTTATACCTGCGCGCTCATTCCTGTCATCTAATAGAACATCTATATTTTTACTTTTAAGCTCTTTATATAAATCTTCTCCTAATTTTTTTTGATCGGCATTTTGAATATTAGCCACAGTAATAATTATTTCAAAAGGTGCAATTGCTAAGGGCCAAATAATACCTTGATCATCATTGTTTTGTTCTACAGCAGCCTGGGCTAAACGTGAAATCCCTATTCCATAGCAACCCATCCAGAAAGATTCCTGAGCCCCCTTCTCATTTGTAAAACTTGCCCCCAAGGCTTCTGAATACTTTCTCCCTAATTGAAATATATGTCCAACTTCTATCCCCCTACATTCTGAAAGTGATTGATTTGGGTCATGAAAACATTGATCACCTGACTTTGCCTTTCTTAAGTCAAATGTTTGAGTGTTTTCACCAATTAGATTCCATGATGATCCAATTCTATGTTTGTTTTTTATGTTTGCTCCGCATATGAATTTTTTTAATTCTGAGGCACTATTATCTGCAAATCTTAGAAATGATTTATTCCAAGTCCTAGATTTTTCAAGAACTTTATCATTTAAATCAGGACCAATATAACCAAATGGTAAATTATCTAACCCTTCTTTAGACATTTGTTCGTTATTTATTGCTGAAATTTCTAGAACTGATTTCTTTATATATTGGGTTAGAATATTTAATAACTTTACTTCATTTAACTCTTGATCACCTCTTAAACTTATGAGAAGAGGTTGCCTTTGACCATCTTCTATTAGAGCTATCATTATTAATACTTTAACTATTTGAGATTCGTCAAAGCCTTGGGAAATGCATAGTTCTTTTATTGAAGTTTGATTTGGGGTCTCGATTATTTTTTCTTCTGATTGATTAAGTACTATTGGTTTGGAATAATTAGAAACCGCTTTTTCTTGATTGGCTGAATAAAGGCCATCAGAACTTCTTAGAATTAAGTCTTCCCCTGAAGTTGCTGTTACCATAAATTCTTGAGAGGCCGATCCTCCTATGGCTCCACTATCTGCTTCAACTGCAACTGTCTTTAATCCACATCTAGAAAATATTTTTTTGTAAGCATCATTCATTTCTTGATAGGTTAATTTCAGATCTAATTCGTTTGAGTGAAATGAATATGCATCTTTCATGATGAATTCTCTACTTCGCATAAGACCAAATCGTGGACGTATTTCATCTCTAAACTTTGTTTGAATTTGGTAAAGGTTTACAGGTAATTGTTTATAAGAATGAATTAATTCACCTGCGATAGTAGTAATTACTTCTTCATGTGTAGGAGCTAATCCAAGTTTTCTATCTTGACGATCTTTTAAATTAAACATTATTCCTTCCCCAGCTGTATAACCTTGCCATCTTCCACTCTTCTGCCAAAGCTCGGCAGGATGTAGTTGAGGGAGAAGAGTCTGCAGACAACCTTTTGCATCCATCTCCTCTTCAACGATTAAAGAGATTTTTTTTAAGACTTTCCACATCAAAGGCATATAGGCATATATGCCTGATGTGATACGACGGATAAACCCACCCCTTAAAAGCAGCTGGTGGGAGATTATTTCAGCCTCTGCAGGATTATTCCTTAGCGTTGACAGCATCAGGCGTGAGACTCTCATAAAGGCGCTTTTAGCGAACGATATTCTCCTTACGATAGCCGCTTGCACAACTGTCCTTGACAATGATGCTTGTTCTCTCGTTATTCATCTGCTAAGTTCTGAAAACTTTTTAAGAGCATTTATTTAAAATTAGAATTATGTTTAATGGGTCGTCATCATTACCTCCAAAAGATTACCCATCTGATTTTGGATTAAATAATGATATTCAGTCTGTAATGGCTAATTCAGACTCTTTGATTGGCATAGATGAGGTTCAAAAGTCTTTAAATCGATCAAGAGCTTCTGTATATAGATATACAAATACTGATACAAGAAATGTTAATCCAGCGTTTAACCCACGAAAATTAAACCCAGAATATCGGACAGATCAGAAAGACCCTCTTTTATTTCATCCGAATGAAGTAGCTCGTTTTGCCAAGGATATTCTTAGGATAAAAGAGGTGAATGTAGAAGTTTTAAACTCTCCTTCTACTGTTACTCAAAGTGTTCTTAATTCAATTCTTGAAGAATTAAGAGCAATTAGACTTCACCTTGAATCTACTTCTGAGTCTTCTAAAAATATTTCCAACTCACACAAAGTTGACGATAGATCTGCCGCATAGATATCTAGATATATCTAATATAATTAATTATGCATTTTGATAAAATTTCTTTCTTCATATTCATTTAGGAGTTTAGATTTCAGTTGATAGGCAAAGAAGAAAAATATAATTTTAAGGCTTCTTACATTTCTATGTTAGGTATTTTGATAGCTATTGCTACTATCTTTATACCTCTAATAGTTGTTTTGACTGATAAGCCCTTCAATAAAGAAGTGCTTAACTCCCACCACGTTCAAATCTGATGGATTTAAGTTCTATTTCTCCTTCTCCTTCTAAGGGTTTGGTCAATTTAGTGGTTGAGATACCAGCAGGTAGCAGGAATAAATATGAATATTGCTTGGAAGCTGGTGTAATGGCTTTAGATAGAGTTTTACATTCTACGGTTCGTTATCCTTTTGATTATGGATTTATTCCTAATACTTTGGCTGAGGATGGTGCGCCTTTAGATGCAATGGTGATTATGGAAGAACCTACATTTGCAGGGTGCTTAATAAGGTCTAGGCCTATAGGAGTTCTTGATATGCATGACGAAGGAGCTTATGACGGCAAGCTTTTATGTGTTCCTGTTGCTGATCCTCGCCAAAAAAATATAAGTAGTATTCGCCAAATAGCGCCTAATCAACTTGAAGACGTAGCTGAATTTTTCAGAATTTATAAAAGTTTAGAAGGGAGAGTAATAGTGATTGATGGATGGAGAGATTATGATGCGGTGGAAGGACTTCTGAACAAATGTATAACTGCTAAGGATAAAAAATAATTTCTCTTTAATAGAAAGATTTTTCACATTAAAAACAATTAAGAGTTTTCTTATTAATGTGCTTAGAATCAAAAAGTCGACAGGAGTGATTTGTTGAGAAATAAATCAAATACAACTTCTAACCGATCGCCAAAAAGTGATAGAGGTATGGCTGCTCATAGCGCTTTTTGGGATTTTTGGGGGCCACTAATACTTACGATTGGTCTTTACTCTGGAATTAGAAGTTTCATCGCAGAGGCTAGATATATCCCTTCCGGGTCAATGCTTCCTGGTTTGCAAATCAATGACCGTCTTGTAGTAGAGAAAATTACTTTAAAAAGAAGATCTCCTAGGAGAGGCGAAATAGTCGTTTTTAATTCGCCATATTCGTTTAATAGTGAATTAATTGCTCGGCGCTCTAAGCCCTTACCATCTTCAGTTGAATGCGCACTACTTACTTTCCCGATAGTAAGTTCTATCCCGGGGATAAGAGATCAGGCATGTGATGCATATATAAAGAGAGTTATTGCAATAGGAGGAGACCATGTCTTAATTGATCCAAAGGGGAAGGTAATAATTAACGGCGCGTTAGTTTCGGAAGCTTATGTCTCTAACTATTGTTCCGAGACTCTTGATAAATTCAATCCTTGTAAGAATTTAAATGCTTTTGTTCCTTTATCACACGTTTTGGTTTTAGGAGACAATCGAAGTAATAGTTGGGATAGCAGATTTTGGCCAGGTAGCCCTTTCTTGCCGGAAAGAGAAATAATTGGAAGAGCTATGTGGAGATTTTGGCCAATAAATAGAATTGGAAGTTTTAGCCTCTAATGCCACATTCAATCACTTTCCCTAAAATCTCCTTCCCTTCAAGTGGTTCATTAGAAGCAACCATTCTTTGTTTTCTATTTATGAGTTGAACCCAGCTATGATTTGGATCAAAGATTAACCAACGTTTACTTCCAATACAAAGTGATTCTTTGGGAGAATTAAGCATTTCAGAAGGACCAAAACTAATAGCTTGCCATAATTTTTCAATGCTCCATCCTGATTTAACAACTAATTCATTCCATAACATTGGAAGGACTAAATGATACCCACTTAGTCCAGGTAGACGTTCTTCTGCAGGACGCTTAACTTCCGGGTCTCCTAACGCTATCGCATTGACCGAAACCCCCGTTAACGTGCCATTTTGCAGGCCTTTGATTAGCCCTCTCCTGTCTTGGGGTGTACCAAGAGAAGGTGATACTCTCCACCCGATATCTGAAGGAGAAAGAATTGAGCTATCTGCTATTAGATGCCACCAACAAACACTTGACATTGGTTGCACTTCACTTTTTTCAAGTGTTTCTACACTGGTAGAAGTAGATAAGTTCATTACTCTTAATGAGGCTTTTGGATATTCTTTTTGTAATTCAAGGATTTGACATAGAGGTATAACTTCGCTCTCTATCGGATCAGGAGCCCAGCCTGCCCTTAGCGTTTCTATCCCTTCTCTTACTATCCCGTTACCCTGAATAATTGGGTCTCTAGGAGATAGAAAAAGAGGCTTATCACCTATTTCATTTAGGAGTATACCTTTCCTAAGTAATTCAGTTGATGGTATTGAATCAAATTCGGCTATGCCAATTGCTCCGTATTGAAGCATGTCAGCATGAGGCGCTATATCTTTACCTTTACCTCCTTTGCTAAAACTTCCTAAGAAATGAATTTCCACTTCGTTTTCAGATGCATTTAACTTTTGGATTTGGTCAGGGTTGTCTCTCCACCTAAGTCCTTTAGGAAGTAATGCCACCTGCCCATACCCTGAAGAGGCTGCTTTTTTTGAAAGGCTTTCAAGGTTTTCGTATTTTCCATTAAGAGGGTCTTCCAGCACAGAATGAGGGTCAACTAGACAAGGCGCTATAAGCTGTTCTTTAGCGGAAGTTGAATTGAGGTTTAGCTCTCTTCCTATAGCACGAGCTTCTTCTCCAAATGCTTTAATATATCCATTACTAATTAAGACTGCATCTGAAATCAATTGATGATCTTCGCCCTTCAGAATTTGAATAGGGTCAAGTAATAAGTATTTTGGCATTTATAGTGCCCCCGTAGCCGTATTGTCAATAATGCCTCCTAAATGTGAGGTTATATTTAGACAGGTTACGGTATCTGGCTGGCTTGGGTCGCTACATATATCGACTATTGTAATCCCCCCATTCCCTTGTTTGATCATCCAAATATTCGAAGGTTTTAAGCCAAGCAGGTTACACAAAATAGTTTTATTTACAGCATCATGCGCTACGACTAGAGCAGTTTGGTTGGGTTCAATCTCCGTAGAAATTTCTTCCCAGCAATGAACAGATCTTTGCCATACTTCTTGAATACTTTCACCTTCAGGCATTTGAACTGTCTCTGGAGAATTTTGCCAATCTTGCAGCATCTCTGGCCAATCTGATTCTATTTCAGAGTTGAGTTTGCCTTCCCAGAGTCCATGGCCGATCTCAATGAGTTTTTCTTTTAACTTAAGTCTGACTCCAGGATGCGATTCCAAAATGATTTGTGCAGTTTCTTTTGGCCTAGACAATGAACTGCTATAGGCCTTGTTAATTTTAATATTTTTTAAAAACTCGCCAGCAGCTTTGGCTTGTTTCTTTCCATTTTGGTTTAGTGGAATATCAATTTGGCCTTGGAAGCGACCTTGAAGATTCCAATCAGTTTCTCCATGCCTTACCAGTATTAATCGACTGTGATTTTTATTTGAAGGAAGAGAAGGTTTGAGGTGGCTGGTACTATTTAGGCATTCAAGTTGTACATCATAAGGATTAGTTTTATTAGAATTAATGTTGATTATTGATATTGATGCATTGTCCAATTGAACTCTTCGGAAACCTTTTGCAGGATCTCCTAGTAGCTTGAGGAGAAGACATCTTAGGATTGCATTATGTCCAACAACTAATATGGTTTTATTTTCTTTAGTACCATGAAATCTTAATAAATCATCTAAAAAGGTTTTTGCTTGGCCCATAAGTTCTTTTAAAGGTTTATATTCTTTTTCATTTTTTCTTTTTAAAACAAGTTCTTTAGGATCTTTTTGCCAAGTGAGATATTGCTCTGGGAACCTTTCTTTTACTTCGTTTTTTGTAAGGCCACTCCATTCTTCAAGATCAATCTCTAATAGCCCCTCTGCATAAATCGGGTTAAGTTTCGTTTTGTGTTCGCTAATTATGTTTTTTGTTGTTTCAACTGCTCTCTGTAGCGGAGAGCTGTAAACAGAATGAATAGGTAAGTTAGCTAAAGCAATTCCTGCCTCAATAGCTTGCTGTTTTCCTTCAATTGTGAGAGTTGAAAGATCATTTCGACCTTGAATCCGTAGATCTTTATTGAAACTACTTAAGCCATGTCGGACAAGGAGAAGACGCAATGTCATTGGCAGAGAGTCTTGAGAAAAGTCATCGTAGGAAGCCTGCTTCAGATTAATCTTGATTCAAGCAAGATAAGAATACTTTCTTCATTCTTTTTTTAAGTAAACCTCTATGAGACAAGTTACTCCTGCATGGAAGTTATTGGCGGCAGTCCTTTCGCTTTTGCTGACGGTATTTGTTTGGCAAAAAGGTTTGCAGGAGAGTTTTAGTCGCCCTTCAGTCGCGCCAAAGCTTTCTCTAAGTCAACAAGAGATGGCTTTGGTTGCTTCTCCTGCTTTGCCAAAATCGATAAAACCTTTTTTAGTTGGCCTTGAACCTAAGAATGCTTTAAAGAAAACTCTCCATGATATTCCTTTAGACCAAATTGAAGATCGAGAAAGGATTGTTTTGGCTGCGATTGAGCAAACTAAAAAGAAACGTAGTGAATTATTGAATTTTGAATTAAAAGACGAGACTTTGCTATTAGTTCAAAAGGCTTTTTTAAGCAAATCTAATTTAGATAAATTGCCTTTGTTGACGTCAACTGATTTTGAGCAGATCAAGGAGAATGACCCCTTGCTTTATCAAGTCTCATGTTTTGCTTTAGGAGGTACGGATGCTCAATGCATTAATAAAAGAGCATCAAGTTATATGGCTTTGCGTTTACTAGGTGTTCAAGGTCTACCTTTAATCGCAACAATTGTCGGCGTTGGATTGTTAATCAGACAAGCCTGGATGCGTTTTCAAAAGAAAAGTATTCCATGGCCTAGGCTCACGCCTATACCATTATCTTCAATAGATATGGTCTTATTAGTAGCAGGCGGTTTTGTTGTCTTAGGTGAGGTACTTCTCCCAACATTTGTTGTCCCTTTAAGTTCATATTTAACTAAAGATTTTTCCGGACCTGTTAATGATTCTTTTAAAGTTTTTGTTGGTTATAGCGCAATGACGCTTCCTCCCTTATTCCTTTTACGACAGCAATTAAATAGCCTGAGAAATTTAGAGCCTCCAAATGGAGGTTGGTTGCAATGGCGATTAAAACCAATTCAAACTGCTATTTGCCAAGCAATAAATGGATGGCTGATGGTTATGCCTTTCGTGTTGCTTTCAGGATTGCTAATGAATTTCTTTATAGGAGATCAAGGAGGAAGCAACCCTTTACTTGAATTGGTTCTTAGTAGTCATAATAATTTAGCGTTGCTTTTGCTTTTGGCTACAACTGTAATTCTGGCGCCAGCTTTTGAAGAACTTATTTTTAGAGGCGCTTTATTGCCAGTTATTGCTGGAAAACTAGGAGTCTTTTGGGGGATAATCGTTAGTGCTTTTGTCTTTGCATTAGCCCATCTAAGTGTTGGAGAATTACCTCCTTTGTTTGTTCTTGGACTTGGTCTTGGAATCTTAAGAATAAGCTCTGGCCGACTTTTCCCATGTGCAATTATGCACTCCTTATGGAATGGGATTACTTTTGCGAATCTTTTATTATTAGGATAATAATTTAATATTATAGAGATTTGTTTTGACTGCTCTTGCCATTATTTATTGAGAATGTTTCACTTGATTTGCTTGCAAAATATATGTGACTATTGCTAATCAATCTTATAATAGGCATTCAGACCCAAAAGGCTTAAGAAATCTTTCAAATTTATCTTCTAATAATCTTCTAAGGAGTTCTATAACTGCGAATAAATTGTACCGACAGTTTCCAATGATTGCAGCTTTTCATAGGGCTGTTGATGGAGCGCTTATAGGTCTGCTTGTAATAGTAGTAGTTATGTCTGCTGTTTCATTGCATGCTCAACATCTTTGGACAGTCTCTTTCTCTAGATTAGAAACTTCTAGAAGCTTAATACATAAACTTAAGGAATCTATTTCAATTTTAGAAAGTCATTTTTTAGCATCAAAAAGTATACCCGAATATATAGATAAAACTAAACCATCTGATCTCCTTTATCTTAAGGCTCCTAGGAGTAATAGACATTTAAGAACTGACAACTCTTCTGATTTATCAGTCCTGGATAGATTTGTTTTTTACCCTATTAATCATGGTTACTAATGTCTATTCATATGAATCAGAGTTCAAAAGGTAATACTAGAAAGCGTTTAGTTGTGAAGCGTGTAAAAAAAATCCCACCTTACAGATTGAAATTAGTCTTCTCTATTTTGTGCTTGGGTTTATTCTCTCTTATGGGACGAGTGGCCTGGCTACAGATTTTTGAAGCACCATTACTTGAGGCTCGTGCACGTTCTTTTCAGACAGAGAGAAACCTTCCTCTTGGGTTTAGGCGTTCAGTAGTTGATCGCAATGGAAGACTAGTGGCGCTTGACGAAAAAAAATATCGACTTTGGGCTCATCCTCGATATTTTAATTTTCCTGGTGATTTGCCTGGAAAAGTCAGAGAGCCAGTTGAAGTTGCTAGAAAGATCTCTGGATTACTTGCAAAAACAGCTGATGAATTAACCCTTGATTTGGGCAATGAGGCATCTGGCGTGAAATTAGCTGAGGAAATTTCTCCCGAGATTGCCTCTAAAATAATGAATCTTCAAATTAGTGGATTAGATCTTGAGGCCTATGCTCAAAGGGTTTATCCACAAGGAGATCTTTTTGGAAGTGTGATTGGATTTCTAGACAGAGATCGCGTTCCTCAGGCTGGATTAGAGCAAAGTTTAAATAAAAAGTTTCTTCGGAAAGAAAAAACCCATAATTTAAGGAGGGGAGCTGACGGGACACCTCTTCCAGACGAATTGGGACCAGGTGTCTTTGATAGTGATGATATTGAAGTGCAATTGACTTTAGATTCAAGACTACAAAAAGTAGCATTAAAGGAATTAAAATCGCAGGTTAAGAGATGGGGCGCTAAAAAAGGAGTCGCAATTGTTATGGACAGCTTAAACGGTGAGCTATTAGCTTTAGCTTCCACACCATCATATGATCCAAATAAGTATTGGGAATACTCCCCTTCATTATTTAGAGAATGGGCCGTTCAGGACTTGTTTGAGCCTGGATCTGTTTTTAAGCCTATCAACCTAGCGTTAGCTCTTGAAGAAGGAGTCATAAGCCCTCATGGAACTGTTTTCGACTCAGGGGTTGTTCATGTTGGAGGTTGGCCTCTTAAGAATTGGGACCATAAGGCTAATGGCAATATGGACTATGCAAAAGTACTCCAAGTCTCTAGCAATGTTGGAATGGTCAATATTATGAAAAGTTTGAGCCCCTCAAAATATTGGGAATGGCTTAACAAGTTAGAACTTGATCAAAAGCCAGAAACAGATTTACCTGGTGCAGTAGCTGGCCAGTTGAAAACAAAGGAATTATTTATAGATCAACCTATTCATCAGGCAGTAGCTTCATTTGGACAAGGATTTTCAATTACACCTTTGAAACTAACCCAGTTGCATGCTTTGATTGCTAATGGAGGTAGACTTGTTACTCCACATATAACTAAAGGTTTTGTCGAAGAAGAAAAAATATCTATCAATGATTTAGATGACGATGATCATATCTTGAGTCCAGAAGTAACTAAAACTGTTCTTGGTTGGATGGAATCAGTTGTTTTAAATGGGAGTGGAAAAGGAGTTAAAACGGAAAACTATCGAATTGGAGGCAAGACAGGTACAGCCGATAAATCACAAAATGGAAAGGATTACAATTCTAAAATTTGCAGCTTTGTTGCGATCTTACCCATTGAGACCCCTCGTTATGTAGTTGTAGTTGCAGTTGACGAGCCAAGTAAAGAATATGCTTATGGATCAACGGTTGCAGTACCTGTCGCGAGAGAAATCATTGAAAGCTTACTTGTCATTGAAAAAATTCCTCCTAGCGATAGGCAGAAGACTTTATTAACTTTGAAAGATTAATTATTTACAAAGTTACAAGCATTACGTTTTGTTCGCTCAATATTTGGATGAAATCTTAGGAGAATGGAGCTACTTTAATTACAAGTTGAAGGGATTTTATCTATGACCTCAGTACTAAATCAATTATCCACTATGACAGTTGTTGTTGCTGATACTGGCGACTTAGAAGCAATAAAAACTTATCAACCAAGAGATGCAACGACTAATCCTTCATTAATTTTAGCTGCTGCTCAGATTCCCTCCTATCAAGATTTAATTGATGAGGCCCTTTTATCTTCTAGAAAAAGACTGGGGAACAAAGCCTCTATTCTTGAGGTTGTTAATGAAGCCTTAGATCAGATTTGTGTAATCTTTGGAAAGGAGATCCTGAAAATAATTCCAGGAAGAGTCTCTACAGAGGTAGATGCAAGATTGAGTTATGATAAAAACGCAACTATTGAGAAGGCTAGAAAACTTATAAATTTGTATAAAGAATTAGGTATTAAAAAGGATAGAATTTTAATAAAAATCGCATCTACTTGGGAAGGGATCAAGGCTGCTGAAGTCTTAGAGAAAGAGGGTATACATTGTAATTTGACTTTATTATTTAGTTTCTATCAGGCAGTCGCTTGTGCTGAAGCTGGTGTAACTCTTATTTCCCCATTTGTAGGGAGAATTCTTGATTGGTACAAAACTGCTACAGGAAGAGATTCTTACCCTGGCAATGAGGACCCTGGAGTCATTTCTGTCACTAAGATATTTAATTACTTTAAAAACAATGGTTATAAAACTGAGGTTATGGGTGCAAGTTTTAGAAATATTGAGGAAATACAAGAGTTAGCAGGATGCGATTTACTTACAATCTCTCCTAAACTTCTTGAGCAGCTTAGTAAGGCTGACTATCACTTGCCTAAAAAACTTGATTCTTCAAATCCACAAAAAGTGGATGAGGATATCACTTTAGATAAGACAAGTTTTGACTTGTTAATGGCAGGAGACCGAATGGCTACAGAAAAATTGGATGAAGGAATAAAAGGATTCAGCAAGGCAATTGAAACACTGCAAGTTCAGTTAATAGAACGCCTAGAGACAATTGAAATCGAATCATCTTTACCGATAGGAATAAAATAATCTTTAAAGACCTTTAACATAGAAAAAATACTTTTGTAGAGTATTGGCTTTAATTTTAATTTGATTTTTTGAGACTACTTTTGAAAAATAAGTCTTTTGATTACACGTTGAGCAATATCCCCATAACCCATTTCACCAGATAGTATTTGTGCGATCCTTTTTGATGCTGTTGGTCTTTTAATACCTAATTGATAGCCCACTTTTGGGAACCTATAGAAAACATGAGAGATTCTTTTGCCCCACGCCATTGAATTTCCCCATTTTTTCTTTATAACGCTTGTATAGTCATATAGGGCATTAATTTCTCCCTCTAACCAATTATTGAGATAAATTGCGGCTTCGCAACCACTCATCAAAGCCGGTCTTAAGCCTTCTGCTAAGAACGGATCACAGAGAGAGGCAGCATCCCCTACAGCTAGTATCCCTTCTCCATGAAGATTGCCATGACCATTCCAAATCCTTAGTAAAGACTCTCTGCGAATACCTTCTGTTGAATCAAAACCTAGGCTGGGAAGCAATTTTTTTAAAACTTCATCAGAATTAACTATTGTTTTTTTTCCTAGGAAAGAACCTATCCCTATGTTGACTCCATTTTTTAGAGGGAATGCCCAGGCAAAACCATTCTTAACTAAACCAAACTCGAATCTAGTAGAACCTTCTTTAAGATTACCCCTACCTTCTAAGCGGACTGAAACTGTAGATGCATGATGTTGATTTTTAGGACCTAAATTAAACAATTTTGGCCAAGGGGAACTCGAACCATCTGCAATTATTACTGATTTGGCATATATACTTTTCCCATTAATGTCTGTTGCTTCCCAAATGTTTTTCTTTCTTTTTAAACTTATTACTTGAAAGGGGCTGAGCATTTCTGCTCCAGCATTAATTGCTTTGTTTCTAAGAAATACATCAAGCTTTTCTCTCCGAACAATCCAAAAAGGCTCTGTATCTATAAGATTTGCCTCGACATGATCTGAGAGTCGCCAGGTAAATTCTACTTTCGTTATAACTTCTTCAATTATTGGTTGAAAGTCAAAAGGGAACCATTTTTGAACTGATGAGGCCATTCCTCCTCCACAAGGTTTAGATGAGATATGAGAATCTTTTTCAAGGAGAGCAACTTGTTTACCTAGGTTGGCCAGATGAAATGCTGCGGTAGATCCCGCTGCACCTGCTCCAATGATTAAAACATCTCTTGAAATCACACCTTCAAAATCTCAGATTCCTTTGTAGAAAGATTTTTATCTATTTCATTAATGAATTGGTCAGTTAGTTTTTGAATGTTCTCTTGTTCATCATGGCTTTGATCTTTAGAGAGTTCACCTTCCTTTTCTGATTTTTTGATTTTATCTATAGCTTCTCTTCTAATGTTCCGTAATGCAACTTTTCCTTCTTCTGCATATTTAGAAGCAAGTTTACAGAATTCTTTTCGACGCTCTTCTGTTAAAGGAGGAATATTTATTCTAATAATTTTGCCATCATTATTAGGGGTAAAACCAAGATCACTTGTTGATATTGCTTTTTCAATTAAAGATAATGAACTCAAGTCAAATGCTTGAATGGAAATGGTTTGAGAGTCAGGAGTTGTTATTGTCGCGAGAGATTTTAGAGGGGTTTCTGCTCCGTAATACTCAACGGATATTCTATCGAGTAAAGAACTATTAGCTCTCCCAGTGCGAATAGTGTTGAAGTTTCTCTGCACAGCATCAACTGATTTGCGCATAGTTGATTGGATTTCTTGATCAGACATTTAATTGAGGGATAGTTAGAAACAATTCGCTAAGGATGATTAGATCTAGTTCAATTTATATTGAATTAGATATTCTTGAGCCTATTGAAGTATCTCCAGCTAAAACCTTCCTAATATTTCCCGGTTGAAAAATATCAAAAACAACTATTGGAATTTTGTTGTCTTTACATAGAGCAATGGCAGTACTATCCATAACACCAATTTCTTTACTAAGAACTTCTTGAAAAGTTAAGTCTTGATATTTAATAGCATTACTAAAGCGTTTTGGATCGCGATCATAAACCCCGTCTACTTTAGTGGCTTTACAAACAACCTCTGCATTTATTTCTGCAGCTCTTAAAGCGGCAGTGGTGTCAGTCGTAAAGAAAGGATTTCCGCAACCTCCTCCAAAAACTACAACTCTCCCTTTCTCAAGGTGCCTTATTGCTCGACGACGTATATAAGGTTCGGCTATCTGTTGCATCTCAATAGCTGATTGAACTCTTGTAGGTACTCCAGCTCTTTCTAAGCTGTCTTGAAGCGTTATTGCATTCATTACGGTTGCAAGCATTCCTACGTAATCAGCAGTAGCTCTATCCATTCCTTCAGAAGAGCCTTTGAGGCCTCTAAAGATATTCCCACCCCCAACAACAATGGCTATCTGAATGCCCTCGGAAACAACATTAGAAATATCCTCAGCTATTGATTGAACAATTTCCGGATCAATGCCATAGGGCTTGTCTCCCATTAAGGCTTCTCCGCTGAGTTTTATGAGGGCTCTCTCGTAAGTCATTAAATGTTCTTGCCTTAATGACAGTAGCAACTCTCATTTATAAGGCTTTTATCTGTATTGATTTGCTAGTTATTTTTACGGAAGTTCGCTTTGATGAAAATAATAATTTGTATTTTCATGCCAAGACATATCAGTGCAGATAGTGAATTGATGGCAAATCTTGTTCTTTCGGCTTTAGAAAAGGTCATTAAGAACTCTTCTGGATGGAAGGAACCAGTTGTTCAAAAAGCAATACTTTTAAGCGGAATGTCTGTTTTAATAGCAAGTATTAAGCACATTGAAGAAGATTTATTTTCAGATAATTAATACTCTATTCCTTCTTGAGCTTTAATACCTTTTTCTTTAAAAGGATGGTGTAATAGTTTCATTTCAGTTACAAGATCTGCAGCGTCAATTAGTTCTTGAGAAGCACTGCGACCGGTTAGGACAACATGAGTTAAAGTCGGGCGACTTTTTAAACCTTTAAGTACTTCTTTTGTTGAAAGATAACCAAGTTTTATTGCAATATTTATTTCGTCTAAAATAACTAGTTTATGTTCATTACTTTCTAAATAAGACAATGATTTTAACCAAGATTTTTTAACAAGTTCTTTGTCTCTCTCCCTATCTTGAGTCTCCCATGTAAAGCCTTCTCCAAAAGCATGCCATTTTAATGATGATCCAAAAATTTTTAATGCATTTACTTCTCCTGGAGACCAACCACCTTTTATAAATTGTATGATTGCAATATTATGACCGTGACCAAGTGTTCTTAACCCTAATCCTAGTGCTGCAGTGGTTTTTCCTTTGCCATTACCAGTAAATATAATAATTAATCCTTTCTCTTTATTCCTTTTTTCTAACCTTTTTATTTGAACTTCTTTTCTATTCTTCATTCTCACTTTATAAGTATTTTTATCTTTTGCATCTGATATAAAACCACCCATCCCAATTTTTTCACTAGTTTCGTCAAGTTGATTAATGCTTGGTTCTTCTTTATGATTTTTTTCTTTCATTGAAATTCTTTATCTAACATCTATTATTTAAATTCAAGTTAACATATATTTTTCTGGTTCAATGTAATTGAATCAGAAAATATCGTTGCTATTATTTCTTTAGGAAAAACTCTAATAAGTGTTTTTTGCAAGAGCAGCATCAACTGCTTTTTGCTGGTCTCTCCGTGTGATCCAGTGATGATATGTACGAGTGTGTATAGAAACGGAGTGTCCCATCATTCTTGCTGAGACTGTATCTGGGAGCCCTATATGAATAGTTCTTATTGCCCAGGCATGTCTTAGATCATATGGAGTAAGAGGAAGATTGTATCTACGAAATTGTTCTGATACTCTTCTTCCAACTTTCTGTAAGCTGGTTTTGCTTAAGTCCGTATTTATTTTTGGTAATGCTTGAGAGTGTTTGTTTAGTTCATATAAATCAAAGAAATCTACCCATTCAGGGTGAAATGGCCATACTTGATGTTCACCAGTTTTTGTATTAGGCAATACTCTTAAAATATGATCCCCTTCTTTTGATATACAGCTCAAATCTGAAAAAAATACCTCGTGATTTCTTAATCCATAGCAAGCCATCAGTCCATAAACTAACCTCCATTGATCATTAGGTATTAAATCCAATGATCTTTTAATTGTTTTTTCAGTAGGTAATTCACGGAAACGGTACTTTTGTAGACCATAACCGGACCCCATTTTTCTCCAATTATCAGGTAATTTTAGATTTAAGTAACGAGCAAAAACAGATAGAGAAGAAGAACACTGTTGGCGACTTCGGCTATTTTGTTCATAGCTTAAAAGTGCTTTGCAGAATAGATTTACATTCAACTCATTTTTTTGACCTGTCCCAATTTCTTTGAGCCTTCGTAAATAAGGCTTATAGGCAGAGTTCCATGTGGTTTGAGAACTTGATTTTGAATTGCAACGAAGAGGATCCTTGAAAAATTGTTCTTCAAATTTTCCAATTTCTTCTATTAGAGAATTTTTTTCTCTAGGCTCTTTTTCTTTTTTATCTTTCTTCCAGTTATTCCAATTGAATTGATTATGTTCTAATTGAAGAAGTAATAAATTCAGTAGATTCTCTGCTTTTATTAGACCTTTATCATTTGCAGGTATTTGAAGACTTAACCTTTGGACCTTGAGTAAATCCTTATCCTTCTTGCAAGGGAGTGGTCCCCTTAGGTTAAGAATACCCCTTCTATTTTCAATCCTTATTTTCGTACCTTTATAAGCAAGAGCTTTATTGATTTCATTTATTGAGGTATTTAAATTCATTTATAAAAAAAATTAATAAGCTTATATTTTCTTTAGGTGTTTTTATTCTCTTATACCTAAGTCTCACCAAAGTGCACGCATAGATACTTGTTTCAATTAAAGTTTTTAACTCTTATTTATTTTATGTTTACAACCTCTTGGTTTTTGCTCCTAATGTCTGATTGATAATTAGGTTACTTAGACTTGAATTATTTTAACAATTTTTCTAGCTAGGATTCAGTTGTGACGAGTTAATCTATTTTTTATAGAAAAAATTTTCAAATGGCTCGGGTTGGAATCCTCTTAATCAATCTTGGGGGACCAGAGCGGATAAAAGATGTTGGCCCTTTTTTGTACAATCTTTTTTCTGACCCGGAAATAATCCGACTACCCATTCCAGCCTTTCAAAAACCATTGGCTTGGTTAATAAGTACTCTTAGAAGTACAAAATCTCAAAAGGCTTACAAATCTATAGGAGGAGGCTCTCCACTTAGAAGAATTACTGAGCAACAAGCTCGGGAATTGCAGAGTGAATTACGACAACGAGGAATTGATGCAACTAGCTATGTTGCGATGAGGTATTGGCACCCATTTACTGAGTCTGCCGTTGCAGATATAAAGGCAGATGAAATCGATCAGGTAGTTATTCTTCCTCTTTATCCTCATTTCTCGATCAGTACTAGTGGATCAAGTTTTAGAGAATTAAGTCGACTGCGTAATGCTGATGAAGACTTCCAGAAGTTGCCAATTCGATGCATTAGAAGTTGGTTCGATCAACCAGGTTATGTGATGGCAATGGCGGAGTTAATTGAGAAAGAAATTCTAAAATGCGAGTCACCTGAGAATGCACATATTTGCTTTACTGCTCATGGTGTGCCTAAGAGTTATGTAGATGATGCTGGGGACCCTTATAAAGATGAAATAGAGAATTGTTCTCTTTTAATTATTGATCAGCTTGAAAAATCATTAGGTTATACAAACCCTTATACCCTTTCTTATCAAAGTAGAGTTGGTCCAGAAGAATGGCTTAAGCCATATACAGAAGAAGTCTTAGAAGATCTTGGGAAAAAAGAATTATCGAATTTAATAGTAGTACCCATTAGTTTTGTAAGCGAACACATCGAAACTCTTCAAGAAATAGATATTGAATATCGAGATATTGCAATTAAATATGGAATTAAGAATTTCCGAAGAGTTCCTGCCTTAAATACATACCCAATTTTTATTGAGGCATTGGCAGATTTGGTAACTTCTTGCTTGCAAGGACCTGAGATCAGTTTGGATGAAGCGTCCAAATTGCCAGCCCGGATAAAGCTTTATCCTCAGGAGAAATGGCAATGGGGATGGAACAATAGTTCTGAAGTTTGGAATGGCCGAGTCGCGATGATTGCGTTCCTAGCCTTCTTGACTGAGTTTATTGTTGGGAATGGACCACTCCATAACTTAGGCCTACTTTGAAAGAGATATGATTGTTTTAAAAATCTTATTTTTCTAATTATTTTTTTGATAGTTCGATATTTGTCAAAGTGAATAAATTGATAGTGTCTTTAATAACTTTGAGCCAATTTTACAGCTTTCGATTAAAGTTTATTGATATTAATTTCTATTTTACTTGCCGTGACCCTGACTTCTTCACCTATGTCCCTAGGTGATTCAGGACATCAGGATCGTCCTAAGATTTTAGGGGCTGATGCCCTTATGGATGCTCTCCGTAGAAACGGTGTTGATACGATTTTTGGATATCCAGGTGGGGCGATTCTTCCTATATATGACGCTGTTTATAAAGCAGAAAAAGAAGGTTGGTTGAAACATATTCTTGTTAGGCATGAGCAAGGAGGTGCTCATGCGGCCGATGGTTTTGCTAGGGCTACTGGAAGGGTAGGAGTTTGCTTCGGAACATCTGGACCTGGTGCAACTAACTTGGTAACAGGGATTGCCACAGCACAAATGGATTCGGTCCCATTGGTTGTCGTAACAGGACAAGTACCTCGGCCTGCTATTGGCACGGATGCCTTTCAAGAGACTGATATTTTTGGAATCACACTTCCAATTGTTAAGCATTCTTGGGTTGTTAGAGATCCTGCCGAAATAGGTAGAGTTGTCTCTCAAGCTTTTTTAATTGCTTCTTCAGGTAGACCTGGGCCAGTTCTCATCGATATACCTAAAGATGTAGGACAAGAACTTTTTGATTATGTACCAGTTGAACCTGGGACTGTAATCCCGGCAGGTTTTCAATTGCCAGAATCTCCAGATGAATTACCTCTTAAGGTTGCTTTGGATTTAATTGAAAAATCTTATTGCCCGCTTATTTATGCAGGAGGAGGTGTTGTCTCTGCAGGGTCTCATGAAAACTTGACTGCTTTTGCAAAGCGTTATCAAATACCTGTTACGACAACATTGATGGGGAAAGGTGCTTTTGATGAAAACGATGCCTTGTCTGTTGGAATGTTGGGTATGCACGGAACTGCATACGCCAACTTTGCTGTTACTGAATGTGATTTATTGATAGCAATTGGCGCTCGTTTTGATGACAGAGTTACAGGAAAACTTGATACATTTGCACCTAAAGCTAAAGTTATTCATTTTGAAATTGATCCAGCTGAGATTAATAAAAATAGATTTGCAGAAGTTTCAATACTTGGAGATGTAGGAAAAAGTTTAGAAAAACTACTTACCCTTAGCCATCAACGAAAAGTCAAAATAAATACATCTGAATGGTTGGCATTAATAACTCAATGGAAGAAGCGCTATCCATTGTTTACTCCTCCTAAAGAAGGGGCTATTTACCCACAAGAGGTTTTATTAGAACTAAGAGAACTTACTCCTAATGCCTATGTCACTACTGATGTTGGGCAACATCAAATGTGGGCTGCTCAATATTTGAGAAACGGTCACCGTCAATGGATTAGTAGTGCTGGTTTGGGAACAATGGGTTTTGGTATGCCTGCAGCGTTGGGTGTGCAAGTTGCTTTGCCAGAAGCACAGGTAATTTGTATAGCTGGTGATGCAAGCATACTTATGAATATTCAAGAATTGGGGACAATTGCACAATATAAATTAAATACAAAAATAATTATTATTAATAACTATTGGCAAGGTATGGTTCGACAATGGCAAGAAAGTTTTTACGAAGAAAGATATTCTGCCACTGATATGATGCAAGGCCAACCTGACTTCATTGCGTTAGCAAAATCTTTTGGGATTGGTGGAATTTTAATTCAGGATAGAAATGAATTAAAACCAAAACTCTTACAAGCTTTAAAAGAGAATGGCCCAATGTTAATAGATGTTCATGTTAGAAGGGACGAGAATTGCTATCCGATGGTTCCACCAGGTAAGAGTAATGCTCAAATGGTAGGTCTACCTAAAGAACTTGAAGATTTCTCCAATAAATGTAATTAATGTGATGCTAATTTATTATTTGAATATAGCTTTAACCTTATATATGTAATATCTAGTATATGAATAAAATAATTTCTATAGCGCTATTGCTAATTCTATGCTTTTCATTGCCTTTTACAATTAATGCAGCAGAAGTTTTGCAAGTGTCTAATTCTTCAAGCTTAATTATTGGAGATCAAAATAGAAATTATACGATTAAATTAGCATGCTTAGATGTTAAGGAGGAAAATGAATATTCAGTAATTAATTTCCTCAATTCAGAGTTACCAAGGCATACTAAGATTAATTTGAGACCAAGAGGATCCATTGAAGGTGTCTTGATAGCACAAGTTATTAAAATTGCTAGTGAAGAAGATATTGCAAGTGAAATAGTATCTAAAGGGCTGGGAAGTTTTTCTTGTTAGTTTTCATGTTATATTTAAAATTATTTCTATTTAGATAATATTGCACTCCACTGCCTATTTTTAACTTTGTCTCTTCTCCATGAATGAAACAATATATCTTCTTTAAAAGTACAAAAGGGGGAGATACTTATGCAATCCTCTTGGATGCCTTCTTCGGTTAATTGTTTAAAAGCTACAAGTCTTATATCTAATAAAGATTCATTCTTGTTTTTATTTTTCAAGATAGATACTAGCCTGTTAATTTCATTAGAAAATATTTTTTCACTATTTATTTCACAATTAATAGTTGAAAGTATAGATACAATCACCTCTCTCTTTACTTCGTAATTACAGCCGCTAATGGAGGGCCCTAATGTAATTATAAGGTTTTTCCTTTTTGATCCTTTTGATTCTAATTTTTTGATAGTCTCACTGACTATCCTTTTACAAAGACCTTTCCAGCCAGCATGACATACAGCTGTACGACCACTTGATTTGTCCGCAATTAAGATAGGTATACAATCAGCTGTATAAAGCCAAAGACTTTGACTTTTATTCAAGCTGCTAACAATTCCATCCCCTAAAGGATTAGAAGGAGACAAGCAATCCTCTGAATCTAAAATTTTATTTCCATGGATCTGATTTACTGAATGCAAGCTAGAGCTATCTGAAATATATTTGATTAATTCTTTAGGTCCCATCTTCCCAACTTTTCTTGTAAAGAATGCGTGTTTAAAACCATTTTCTAGTAGAAGTTCACATTGAATATATAGATAATTTTTGGATATATACCAATAATAATTATTACTTAGATCTTTCAATTATTTTAATTTAATCTATTAATTATTCATCATTTAAATCTCGTAGCATCCAGAAACCAGTGAATCTTTCTTCTTCTGGGTTCGATTGTACTGATATAAATTGAAGTCCATTAGCTTTCTCCTTTGAGGTGGCAAATTTTTGGTTTGCAAAATCAGCAGTTTGCTGATCAACATCTGTTATTAGCCATCTTTCTTCTTGCCCTGCTTCTAGAATAAGTTGATTTTTTTCTAGAACAATTTTCACTGGTTCAAGTCCTCCAAGCCAAGCTGCCAGAGCAAAAGGACGAGCCTGACTGAATAATCTAATGCCAGGAATGTCTATAGATTCGTCAGAGCAATTTTTCAGAGGAATTAGGCCGCTGAATTCCATAGGCCATTCCTGCGCTTCTTTAAGTGCTTTTAGGGGCAATGTCGCAATGCTCCAGGCATCTCCTCTTACTGCTTCAGGCAATGGGATTGATTGATTGATTATGGGTGTTATTGGAAGAGCAATTGGACCAGCCATATATCCAGGTTCGTTTGGATATATTTCCTCTTTTCTTTGTTTAAGCCATTGAATAAGAGAATATGTCCTTCTGCTTTCAATAACATCAATACCTAGGCTTTCTGCAGACTTCTTTACCATTGTTTTCATGGACGTTCTCCAGAATCTTATTCTGGCAGGACATTCCCAACCTTTTAATTGAGCTTCTTTTAGAGCCTCATTGAGAGCAACTGTTAACCATTTTGAATTCACTTGTTCTGCAGGGCATATTTTTTCCCAACGAAAAGGTTCTTCTCCAGAGAAATTTTCTGTGCTTGATATCAATAATTCCCATCTTTTCTTTCCATTTGCATCAATTATTGGACGTGAATAAAAGTCCAATTCCCAATCTGCTTTTTTAAGTAAGTTTTCCTTAAGTTGATTCTTATAAATCATTCTGCATTTGGCTTGACTTTTGTCTCTTGGTTTGAATTCTCAACTTTTAAGGTTTTATCGTTTGCTTCTGTCATTACTTTTTTAGCTTTAACTGCGCGCTCTTCTGCTTCTATCATTATTTTCTCTTTTTCAATTAAGATTTCTCCAGGGGGGCCTTCAAGTAGGGCTGTATTTAGTCCTATTCTCCCTCTTTTGGGATCAAGATCTGTAATAACAGCTTTAATTTTCTCTCCTTGCTTAAAAACTTCTCTTAAGGATCTAATACTTCCATTTGTAATTACTGACTGATGTAAAAGACCACTTACTCCTCCTAGCTCCACGAAGAAACCATAAGGTTTTATTGATATAACAGTTCCTTCTACTAGCTGTCCTATTTCAAGCCCATTAAATATTTTTAATGTAGCAGCTTTCTTTTCTGAAAGGACAAGTTTTCTTGTGTCTGGATTCACTTCAAGGAAAGCCGTGCCCAGTGTTTTTCCGACAAGTGATTGATGTTCTTCTCCATGTTCTAACTGGGATCGGGGTATAAATCCTCTTAATCCTTCAAGGTCACAAGTTACTCCTCCACGATTAAACCCATTTATTTTTACTGGAACGATTTTTCCTTCTTTTTCCATCTGCTTAACTTTGTCCCAACTTTTTCTTAGAGCCAATGCTCTACAGCTAATAGTGACCATACCATCTGCATTCTGATCGCGAGTAACAAGAACTTCGACTTCTAAACCTTTAGGAAAGCGTTCTTTGATATTAGTAATAACTCCGAGACCACATTCTTTCTTTGGCATAAAGCCGGGAGCTTTTCCACCGATATCTACATATACTCCGTCACTTTCAATACCAATTACTTTTCCCTTCGCAACTTCGCCAGTAATACCTATAGGTTCATTTTCATCTAATGCAGCTAAAAATTCATCCTCATCAAAATCAAAATCATCTAAAACGTGCTTAGCAAATCCAAACTCTTTGGGAGATGGATTTATTGTGTCGTGATGGCTACTGATCGCTGTAAGAGGCCTTCTCTCTTGCTCAAGAAGGTCATCCATTGTTAATCCTTCTTCTATAGCTGAGCCTTGTTTGTTTACAGAATCAAGGGATTCAGGAGAAGATGGTTTCAAAGGAGACTTCAGGCCTTCATTTTTATTCTGAATATTATTTTGATTGACTTCAGAATTGTTTTCAGGATTTTCTGTTGATTGATTCTTTTTGGCAAGCTCCTCTTCTCGCTTCCTGCTTATGTGCATAACCTGCAAAGGCTTACGCAGAGAGGTCGAGGAATTTACCTGCTTAGTTGGTCTTGGCTGTTTTGGCTGTGGAGTGTCTGATTCAGCCATAATGCCTATATGCTCTTCAATCATTCATTCTTACAGGGAATCTTCAGTTGTTAATAGAGGCAAAAGAAATGTCATTTAGTTCTGATGTTAGAGAATTTCATTATTTGACTTGGACTCAGGCCGCAGAAGCCGCATCAAGAAAGGGATCTACTTTGGTTTGGCCTTTTGGAGCATGTGAACAACATGGCCCACATTTACCTTTGATTACTGATTCTTATTTTGCAGAAAAAATATTGGTTAAGGTTTTATCACGTTTAGATAATTCTTCTCCTGTTTGGTTGCTGCCTCCTCAGTCAATAGGCTTTTCTCCCGAGCATTTGGATTTCCCTGGAACTATTTCTTTGTCTGCAGAAGTCATTCTTAATTTGATTAGTGAAGTTGGTGCACAGATATCGAAGATGGGGTTTAAGCGGTTAGTTCTTTTCAATGCTCATGGAGGGCAAATAGGGCTTCTACAGGCTGTGTCAAGACAACTGAGACTTAAATACCCTTCTATGGCTGTTCTTCCTTGTTTCCTATGGAATGGAGTTAATTCTTTAAAGGATTTAATTCCAAATAGAGAAGTAGAAGAAGGTCTTCATGGGGGATTGGCCGAGACCAGTCTCATGCTTCATTTGGCTCCAGAATTAGTTGGTGAAGAGAGACCTGTTGATGGAATCAAAGAAAGCTCGTTAATCAACAAATACTGTGAGATACCAAAAGGATGGAGTTTGGAAGGTGCTGCTCCTTGTGCATGGCTTACAAAAGATTTAAGTAATAGTGGAGTAATTGGAGATACAACTGATTCAAGCCAAGAATTAGGCCTGAAGTTGGAAAAAGCCTTGGTAGATCATTGGGTTGAGCTTTTTACAGGCCTTATTAATAGTGACTGGCCTCCAACAATTAATTAAAATCTAATTTGAGATACTTAAAATATATGCAAAATTCTAATTAATTCTGTAGTATCGCTCAAATAAATGATTTTTTAAAAAGATCCATGTCTGCTCTAGCGACTTCTGAGGTTGATATTGCTGAAAACACTTCAGTCATTACTCCTAAGCTCCCTGATTTTTCAACCGAAGAATACAAAGATGCGTATAGCAGAATCAACGCAATTGTGATTGAGGGGGAAAAAGAGGCTTATGACAATTATATTTCTATAGGAACTCTTATTCCTGATAATGCAGCAGAGCTAAAGAAACTTGCTGTTATGGAAATGAAGCATATGAGAGGGTTTACTGCTTGCGGTAAAAACCTAGGAGTGACAGCGGATATGATCTTTGGAAAGAAATTCTTTTCTAAGCTTCATTCTAATTTCCAGGAAGCTCTCAAAGCAGAAAATATAGCGACTTGTTTGTTTATTCAAGCTATCCTAATAGAGGCTTTTGCAATTTCTGCTTACCACGTTTATATACGTGTTGCTGATCCATTCGCAAAGAAGATTACAGAAGGAGTAGTAAAAGATGAATATTTACATCTTAATTATGGAGAGCAATGGCTAAAAGCAAATTTAGAGACTTGTAAAGAAGAGTTGATCAAGGCAAATAAAGTCAACCTTCCTTTAATCAAATCTATGCTTGATGAAGTAGCTAATGATGCCGAGACACTGCAAATGGATAAAGAAGAATTAATGGAAGAGTTTATGATCGCTTATCAGGATTCTCTTGTTGAGATGGGATTAGATAATCGTGAGATAGCAAGAATGGCACTTGCTGCAATGGTTTGAAATAACTAATAATTAATAACTAAAATTTATATTTAAAAATTTTAGGAGTAGTTCATAGATCTCTATAAATCTTCTCTGGGGGACCTATCGTGATCTAATGTGCCAATTCAAGGTTAATTCTTTTTAGTCCCGAATAGAATTTTTCTTATAGGCAATGTTTGGATTAATTGGTCATTCAACAAGTTTTGCAGATGCCAGGCGCAAGGCCATGGAATTAGGTTATGACCATATTGCAGAAGGTGATCTTGACGTTTGGTGTACAGCCCCTCCACAACTTGTTGAGCATGTAAAGGTTGTTAGCCGTATTGGGAAATCTATTGAAGGAGCTTATATAGATTCTTGCTTTGTTCCGGAAATGCTTTCTCGTTTTAAAACTGCTAGAAGAAAGGTTCTTAATGCAATGGAATTGGCCCAGAAAAAAGGCATAAATATCACAGCTTTAGGAGGCTTTACTTCAATAATCTTTGAAAATTTCAACCTTCTTCAGAATCAACAAGTAAGGAACACCACGTTGGATTGGGAGCGATTTACTACGGGTAATACTCATACAGCCTGGGTTATATGTAGACAATTGGAGATTAATGCCCCATTGGTAGGAATTGATTTGAAGAAAGCAAAAGTTGCTGTTGTAGGAGCGACTGGAGATATTGGAAGTGCAGTTTGCAGATGGCTTTCTCAAAGGACTGGAATTCATGAACTTTTATTAGTTGCTAGACAGCAACAGCCTTTGATTGATCTTCAAAAAGAATTAGATGGAGGAACTATTAATACTTTGGAAGAAGCTTTGCCTCAGGCAGATGCGGTGATATGGGTAGCAAGTATGCCTCGCACGTTGGAAATTGATTCATCAAAGTTAAGGAACCCATGCCTGATGATTGATGGTGGATATCCCAAAAACCTTGATGAGAAATTCGCAGGTTCAGGAGTTCATGTTTTAAAAGGAGGAATAGTTGAATTTTTCGAGGACATAGGCTGGGGGATGATGGAATTGGCTGAAATGGAGAGACCACAAAGAGAAATGTTTGCTTGTTTTGCTGAAGCTATGTTGCTTGAGTTTGAGGGTTGCCATACTAATTTCAGTTGGGGAAGAAATAACATTACGCTTGAAAAAATGGATTTCATCGGGGAAGCTTCAGTTAGACATGGATTTTCGACCGTTGGAATAAAGAAAAATATGCAGACATTGGTTGTCTGAACTTTTTGTCTTTACTTTTTTTCTTTTATGGCTCGTCGCTATCTTCTTGAATTTGAAAAGCCTTTAGTTGAGCTGGAAAAACAAATAGAACAAATTCGTCAACTTGCAAGAGATTCAGAGGTTGATGTCAGTCAACAATTGCTTCAGTTGGAGACTTTGGCGACAAGAAGAAGAGAAGAGATTTTTCAAGGTTTAACTCCTGCCCAAAAAATACAAGTAGCTAGACATCCTCAACGTCCAAGCACCTTGGACTTTATTCAGATGTTTTGTGAAGACTGGGTTGAATTGCACGGTGATAGAAATGGTAATGATGACCAAGCCCTTATAGGTGGTGTTGCCAGAATTGGTGAAAGACCTGTTCTCTTAATAGGCCAGCAAAAAGGACGAGATACTAAAGAAAATGTTGCTAGAAATTTTGGTATGGCCAAGCCAGGAGGGTATAGAAAAGCTCTTCGATTAATGAATCATGCGGATAGATTTAGACTCCCAATTCTTTCTTTTATTGATACTCCTGGTGCTTATGCGGGTCTCCTAGCAGAAGAGCAAGGGCAAGGAGAAGCTATCGCAGTCAATCTTAGAGAGATGTTTGGCTTGAGAGTCCCCATAGTGGCTACTGTTATTGGTGAAGGTGGCTCTGGTGGTGCTTTGGGAATTGGTGTAGCAGATAGATTGCTGATGTTTGAACATAGTGTTTATACGGTTGCGAGCCCAGAGGCATGCGCTTCTATTCTTTGGAGAGATGCCGCAAAAGCACCAGAGGCTGCATCAGCTCTTAAAATAACAGGACCTGATCTCGTTAAACTTGGAGTTGTTGATGAAGTCTTAAAGGAACCAGCAGGAGGAAATAATTGGGCTCCACTTCAAGCTGGTGAAGTTCTTAAACAGGCAATTGAAAAGCATTTGAATGAATTGTTGGATTTATCTGAAGAGGAACTCCTAGAAAATCGTTATAGGAAATTCAGACAAATGGGGAAATTTATAGAATCAAGTCCTTTGGAAAAGGACTTGAGTGCCTAGAGTCCTTTTGTTTTTCTTAATAGACCATTGTCTTTAGCACTGATTACTGGAGCATCAAGAGGTATTGGGAGAGCCAGCGCAAAAACTTTTGCACTTGCTGGATGGGACCTTCTTTTAGTGTCTCGGAATAAAGAATCTCTACAAGCTTTGTCTGATGAGTTGGAGGATTTAGGCAGTAATGTTTTTTATCAATCAATTGATTTCGCTTCTCCTGAAAGTATTTCTCCAGGGTTGGAAAAACTACTAGATAAAGGATCTTGTCCTTCAGTCTTAATTAATAATGCAGGGGTTGCTTGGACAGGAGATCTTTTATCTATGCCGCTAGAAAGTTGGGAATGGCTTATGCAAATGAATCTTACGAGTGTTTTTCAGGTCTGTTCTAAGGTTGTTCCTTTAATGCGGTCAAAAGGAGGTTTGGTTATTAATGTTAGTAGTCATGCCTCTAGAAATGCCTTCCCACAATGGGGAGCATATTGTGCCAGTAAAGCTGCATTGGCAAGCTTTACTAAATGCTTGGCAGAGGAGGAACGCAAGAATTCAATTCGCGCATGCACACTTACACTAGGTGCAGTTAATACAACTATTTGGGATACTGATTCTGTTAAGGGTGATTTTAATAGAGAAGAAATGCTCCCTGTTGAGCAGGCTGCTAAACAACTGCTTTATCTTGCAATGCAGCCTTCTTCTCAAGTAATAGAAGATTTAACTGTTATGCCATCTGCAGGTGCTTTCTAAATTGTATTTAGAAATTCAACTAATTCATTTTCTCTTCTCTTGTCACAATAAAAGCTATAAATTAATATTATGATTACTTCTAATGTAAGAATATTTCCTTAAGAAAAATTTGTAGTTAAAAGTTTTTTGAATTAGTTAGATAATGATAAGTTGATTCGTATTATTGATAACAATGAAGTAAAATGATTATTAAATATAAATTATTAGGCACTTTTTATTGTCTCTAATAAAGATCTTACTTTTTTCAAATCCTTTACCCCAGGTGAAATCTCAAGCCTGCTAGATGCATCTAACCCAAACGGGGTTAAATACTTAAGAACCTCGGAGGCAAACTCTTCAGAGACTCCTCCTGCAAGCCACCAAGGTTTTTTAAATTTTTGATGCTCTAACCATTTGATATTTAATTTTTGCCCTGTCCCTCCCAGTTGATTCTTGCTCCAAGAATCCAATAAAAGAGCATCAATAGAATCTTCATATTCTTTGGCTGATGACAAGTCTTCTTCTGATCTAATCCTAAAAGCTTTCCACCAGCGAATATTTGAATAAGTTTGCGATAAGTATTTACAACGTTGTTTTGTTTCTGACCCATGTAATTGAATTACAGAAGGTGCTCCTTTACTTGTAATGATTTTTTCTATGTCTGAATCATGTATATCTGCAACAACATAAACTCTTTCTATCTCAGGGTGAAAATTAGTTAAATCTTGGAATATTTTTATCCTGAGATTTTCTTCGACAAAACGGGGTGAGTTTTTCACTCCAATAACGCCTATTGCATTTACACCTAGAGAAGCGATAGCTAAAGCTTGCTCGGCTTGAGTTATTCCACAGATTTTCAAGGCTATTGAGTTTTTTTGGATTAACTGTCGATTCATTTAAGTTTTTTTTTCCTAGGATTTGTTTATTGATCTATTGATAGTTTATTTGGAGGTCAAAGATTGGAAGCTTGGGAGCTTATAAAGATTAAAGGAATCTCATTAAGGATTCATTCAAGTTGGTTAGTAATTCTTTTTTTATTTACGTGGACTGCTCAGGAACAGGTCGCTAATTTGCCTGATCTTGACATGTCATTTTTGGTTCGTTGGGGAATTGGTTTTTTAACGGCATTGCTTTTATTTTTATCAGTTCTTCTTCATGAACTTGGCCATTCATTTATGGCACTTAGGGAAGGGGTAAAAGTAAATAGCATTACCCTGTTTTTTTTAGGAGGAGTAGCAAAAGTCGAGAGAGAATGTGAAACCGCATTGGGATCATTAAGGGTCGCATTGGCTGGCCCTTTGGTGAGTTTTTTCCTTGCAATAATTTGTTTTGGCTTTATGGATAATTTTTTTAATAAGAGCATAATTATTTCAAATTTATTGGAGCAAATAGGATCACTCAATCTTGTCCTGGGCCTTTTTAACCTTTTGCCAGGCTTGCCTTTGGATGGAGGAATAATACTAAAATCTATTGTTTGGCATTTTACGGGTAATCAAAGGAAAGGAATGAAAGTTGCAATTGCTACTGGTCGCTTCCTTTCATTATTTGCCATATTTATTGGCACTTGGTTTTCCCTCCGAGGCGCTGGCTTGGCTGGACTTTGGTTGATTGTTCTTGGATGGATTGGTTTCACAACATCAAGATCTCAAAATAAAATTATTCTCTTGCAAGAAGTCTTGGGGAATTTGATAGTTAGTGATGCCTGTAGTAAACGTTTCCGAGTACTTGAAAAAGATATGCCTCTTAGAAGAATTAGTGAATTGAGATTAAATTCAGCAGACAATGTCAGACTGAGGGAATGGATATTGATTTGCGATATAGGTGTATGGATTGGCTATATAAATGATTCACCTTTAAGTGAGATCAAAGTACAAGATTGGGATCAATATTGCGTAGGCGATTATGCAAGACCACTTAGTGATTTGCCTTCTATCTCAGGTAAATTACCGTTATGGCAATCTATTTTGAAGCTTGAGGAAACCGAAGAAGGAAGGCTTTTAGTATTAAGTCCTGCAGGCTTACCCATTGGGACATTGGACAGGTCAGATATAGGTCTTTCAGTATTGAGGAAGATCGGAATGAATATACCTTATGAATTCGTTCAATTAGCAAGGAAGCAAAATACTTACCCTCTTGGACTTGCTCTTCCTCAAATAGTTGAGGGAATGGTGACTTCTGGAATAATAAAAAAAATTGATTAAATATTGTATTCGAATTTATTTGAATTTGATTTAATGCTATCCATATCATTTTCATTAAGGTTACATTTTTCCCATTTCGTTTTAGACCAATAATTTAATAAATATTTTGTTAATACTTTTTCTAATTCTAATGAAGTGAATTTAATTGATATTGGCTTTGGTGCTGGGGCTGAAAATAATTTTAGCCATAGTTCTTGTGGAGGCTCTAGAAGTATTTCCCCATGTTGAAGAAGATGACCTTTTTGCCAAAGTTGTGCACTGCCTATTCTTTTATTTCCATCAAAATCAATTAGATCAGCGGCTGTAGACCTTGAGAAGCAGTTCTCCGTGAAATCATCTAGGTTTTGATTGCCAAATGTTAAAGGTAAACCTAAATCAGAGAAACCGTTTAGGAGCCATTGACTTGCTGCAAAATAGGCTTCGTGCTTTCTCTTGGGAGGATTCTTCCATATCAAAGCATAAGTAAGTCCACCACTATGGAGAACTGCTTTTCCCCCACTTGGTCTTCTTACAATATTTATTTTTTTTTGGTTTAAAAGATCTTTCCATTTGCTCGGAATATTTATTTGATTTTTACCAATAGAAAGCCAATTACCTTTCCATGTATAAAAACGTGCTGCTATTGAAAAATCAGAACTTGCGATTGATTTCTTTAATAAGATTTGATCTAAGGCCATTTGTTGAGGCCCCTTAAGTTTGAGATGAGGTAAAAGGAGCCCTTTCTTTGGATTGACTATTGAGTTCTTGGAAATGTTGTTATGCATTAAAAATGTTTTGAATTTTCTTTTTGTCTTTTTAATATTTGGGTTAATTCTTTAAGATATTGCTCCAATACATGACAGGGTTTTGAAAATTTCCCCATAATTCCTGATTTCATCTGAGAATTATAAATAATTATCTTCTTTCTTATGGAATCCTCTTCTGGTGTTGATCTCGCTGGGATTTCACTTCTTGTAGTGATAATGGCTGGAGTGCTTGCTCTTCGTCTTGGTGTAAACCTTAGAGATGCTTAATTTTGCTCTTTAATATTGGCAAATGTCTTTACTTTGCGATACAAGCGGGATAATTAATAAGAAGTTTTGGCCGTACCATTAGCCAGTGCAAGGTTAGAGTCTCCTTCAAATAAAAAGATTAGAAGAAGCAAAACTTCAAAGGTTAAGCCTAGTGAGCATCCTCTCAAGAGGAGCAAAAGGCTTGATAAAGCAACAATTGCATCAAAGTTGCAATTACAAGAACAACAAAGAGAGTTTATTTACAGCCTTATTGCTCTTTTTATGAAAATAGGTTTGCTGGCAATATTCACAGGAAGCTTTGTCAAATTAGGTCTAGCTTCTCACCAGAGAATAATGAGGCAAATTGAACTTGCTTCAATTTTGAAAATAGAAAATGAAAAACTAGATAGATTAAATTTCCGCTTTGATCGGTTATTCACAATTGGTGGTCAGGATAGATTAATAAATGAGCAAGATCATTTAATTGCCCCAAATAGAAAGAGAATTATATGGAAGTAAAGAAGTAGAAGAAAAGGTATTACTAAATAAAAAAACCACCTTAATCTGAAGCATACTTGATAAAGAAATAACATCGTTATCGTTGAAAATATGTCTTCTTTTCAGGCTGCTCCAGGAACGGTACTTATAACAGGAACAACTTCTGGGGTTGGTTTATATGCCACGAAAGCATTAGTAGATCGTGGATGGAGAGTAATAACTGCCAATCGATCTCCATTAAGAGCTGAAGAGGCTGCCGTAAAATTGGGCTTGCCTTTTGGGAGGTCAAGACAGCTTGAACATTTGCATCTAGATCTTTCAGATCTTGAGAGTGTTAGAAGTTCAGTAAAAAGTTTGCTTGAAAAATTGGAAGACCCTTTAGATGCTTTGGTGTGTAATGCAGCAGTTTATCTTCCTAGGCTTAGACGACCTCAACGTTCTGCTCAGGGATATGAGATTTCAATGGCAACAAATCATTTTGGCCATTTTCTTTTGATCCACCTTCTTCTCGAAAACATAAGAAAATCTAGACGACCTGTTTGGAATGGAGGTTCTTGGAGTATAGAACCTCCAAGAGTTGTAATACTTGGAACAGTAACTGCTAATTCTAAGGAGCTTGGAGGAAAAATACCTATACCCGCGCCCGCTGATTTGGGGAACTTGTCAGGTTTTGAAGAAGGCTTTCTTTCGCCCATAACTATGGCAAGCGGTAAACGCTTTAAGCCTGGAAAGGCTTATAAAGACAGCAAGCTTTGCAATATGATTACCACTCAAGAATTGCATCGCCGTTATAAAGATTCTCCTATCGTTTTTAGTTCCCTTTATCCAGGTTGTGTTGCCAAGACCAAACTATTTAGAAACACTCCAAAATTTTTCCAAATATTATTTCCTTGGTTTCAAAAACTAATTACAGGTGGTTTTGTTAGTCAATCATTAGCTGGTCAGAGAGTAGCTAAAGTTGTTTCAGAGCCAGCTTTTTCTACTTCTGGTGTCCATTGGAGTTGGGGCAATAGACAAAGAAAAGGTAGGCAGCAATTTTCACAGGAATTGTCAGTTAGAGCGACTGATCCTGATACGGCTAAAAGAGTGTGGGATTTATCTATGAAGCTTGTAGGGTTAGAAAATTGATTGGTTGCTTATAGTAATAAATTAATCAAAACCAAGTAGATCAAAAATCTCTCTATCTTTAAGTGGTTCAGCTTCTAGTGGCTCAACATTTTCAAGCATTTTTTTCGCAAGTGATAAGTATTCGTTCTGAACTTCTAGTACGTCTTCTTCAGGCTCCATCTCGAAAATAGTGCACTTTTTAAGTCTTGAACGACGAATAGCATCTACATTCTTAAAATGAGCCATTGTTTTGAGTCCGGTACGCTTATTGAATTTTTCAATCTGATCTAATTCGGCGGAGCGATTTGCAACAACCCCTCCTAAGCGGACTTTATAGTTTTTAGCTTTTGCATTTATTGCAGCAACAATCCGATTCATGGCAAAAATAGAATCGAAATCATTAGCGGTAACAATCAAGCAATAATTAGCATGCTGCAAAGGAGCAGCAAATCCTCCACATACAACATCCCCTAGAACGTCAAAAATAACTACATCAGTATCTTCTAGAAGGTGATGTTCTTTTAAAAGCTTTACTGTTTGGCCTGTTACATAACCACCACAACCTGTACCTGCTGGAGGTCCGCCACTCTCTACACATTGCACTCCATTAAAACCTTTAAACATAAAGTCTTCTGGCCGAAGTTCTTCGCTATGAAAATCTACTTCTTCAAGGATATCAATCACGGTTGGTACCATCTTGTGAGTGAGAGTAAATGTGCTGTCATGCTTAGGATCACAACCAATTTGCAAAACTCTTTTACCCAGCTTTGAGAAGGCTGCAGAAAGATTTGAAGAGGTTGTTGATTTACCAATCCCACCTTTCCCATATACAGCGATTACTAAAGCGCCTTCCTCTATTTGAACTTTGGGATCCTGCTTAACTTGAACACTCCCTTCGCCATCAGATTGACGTGTCAAAGTTGTAGTCATTTATTGGCCTTAAACTATGTACTTATTTACATTCAAGCAGGTAGATGAGCTCTTAGTAAATGTTTAGGTATTTCGATACATTAGGAGGGCTAACTAAAACTTTTAAGTCAACTTTTGAACACCTAACAGACAGTTAAGTGTTAATACTCATGGCTTATTTATAGTAATTGAGCAGTATTTACGCTCCGAAATGAGCTTTTGCGTCAAGCAAGGTTTCTCCATCAATTTCTTTGCAGCCAGCCTGGCGAGCATATTTTTCTGTATTTCTACGAACCTTCCCACGAACAAAAAAAGGTATCTTCGCTAATTCTGATTCCCCTTCAGTTGTCCATCGAGGCAGATGTTCGTCTAAAGAGTCTGATTCAATTTTATTAGAATGATCAACAGATGATGGAGCTTCAGTCTGGTTTGAATGCCCACCAAGGTGACCAAGATGGCTTTGGTGTCCATCAGTGAATTCAAAATCATGACGGAACATTCCTATTAAATGTTCTTCTAGTCCCATCATTAAAGGATGAACCCAGTCGTCAAAAATTACATTTGCTCCTTCCCATCCCATTTGAGGGCTATATCTTGCAGGAACATCTTGCACATGCATTGGGGTACTTATTACTGCACAGGGCACTCCAAGTCGTTTAGCGCTATGTCTTTCCATCTGGGTCCCAAGTACCAATTCTGGAGCGGTTTCTTTTATAGCTGCTTCCACTTCAAGATAGTCATTTGTTATTAGAGCCTCTATTCCAAGACCTTTAGCTGCAGTTCTAACTTTTCTAGCCATTTCTCTGCTATAAGTTCCAATTCCTACAACTGCAAATCCAAGCTCCTCGTCTGCGATTCTTGCTGCAGCTAGAACGTGCGTGCCATCCCCAAAGATGAAAACTCTCTTCCCGGTTAGATAATTAGAGTCAACAGATTTTGAATACCAAGGAAGTCTTGACTGCTTCTCTTCTTCGCTTGGATTTGGGATATCCATTCCTAGTACTTCATGTATTGCTTTAAGAAAGTCATTAGTAGCTCCAATGCCAATTGGAGGGATGTTTATGAAGGGCATTCCGAAATTTCGTTCAAGCCAAATGCAAGTTGATTCGGCTACTTCTGGATATAGACAAACGTTTATATCTGCTTGAGGAATCCTCATTAGATCAGCCGGTGTAGCCCCAAGAGGTGCAACTATATTTACGTCAATTCCGTGTTGCCCAAGTATTTTTTGGATTTCCAAGACATCATCCCTGCATCTGAATCCAAGAAGAGAAGGACCTAATAAGTTTACTTTCGGCCTTCTTCCCTCATCTTTCCATGAGCTCGGATTATGTTCAGGAGCTTCTTCAGAAACTTTTAGCAATAAACCTCTCACTAATTGATAGAAAGTTTCTGCGGCCCCCCAGTTTTCTTTTTTGCTATAAGCAGGAAGTTCTAAACTTACAACTGGGATATCAAAGCCCATACCTTTAGCTAATGAACCTGGCTGGTCTTGAATTAATTCAGCTGTACAACTTTCTCCGACAAGAAGAGCTTCAGGTTGAAATCTTTCTACAGCTTCTTGAATATGGCCTTTAACTAATTCGGCAGTATCTCCTCCTAGGTCTCTAGCTTGAAAGGTTGTATAGGTTACAGGTGGCCTTTGCCCACGCCTCTCAATCATTGTGAAAAGTAGGTCTGCATATGTATCACCTTGTGGGGCATGTAAAACGTAATGAACACCTTTCATGGAAGAGGCAATTCTCATTGCACCTATGTGGGGTGGTCCTTCATATGTCCAAAGAGTTAGTTCCATAAGATCAAACTTTTGATAATTGTTTTGTGTTTAAAAGATCGTGCCTATGAAGAGGTCTTGCGAAAAGTTC
>CETG01058614.1_pt1 | contig 36029 bp, 32 predicted proteins | sample 361471 | NCBI WGS metagenome assembly CETG01 (sample SAMEA2622696, study PRJEB7988) | marine metagenome | isolation source: saline water (ENVO:00002010), including | reverse complement strand
TGTATTGAATATCTTTTAAAAGGTTTTTCGGGGCCGGTGCTTTAGCACCGGCCCCGAGTAGTTATCTAAGAACCGACTACGAATTTAGTCGCAGCTTAGGTCCTGAGCTACTTCATCAGCAGCGAACAATCGGTCGGTTTTGCCGACGTCAACAGAAATTTGGCTGATCGTTTCGATCTGTCCAAATTGTATGTCTCCTGTAGTGCTGAATGCATTTTGGTACTTAGCTATAAGCGCCGGGATTAGCGGGTGGAGAGCTTCAGCTAGTCGTGTAGCTGCGATTTCTCCGGCTCGCTCTGCATTTGCAGGATCGGCTAGCCAATTTATAGCTTCTACAGTTCCTGACTTGTATGCACAAAGTTCAGCCTGCTTGGCTTCAAAGTTATCTACACCAGTCATGTAGACAAGGCCTGGCCAATCAAGTCCTGGAGGCCCTTCGCCTCGTTGGATCGAGAATGGGTTAATGCCTGCTCCTGTATTTACAGCAACAACTTGGAATGGATCGAATGTTACGGTCCAATCAGTGTCGTTGGATTCAAGAGCTGGAAGTGGTTGTATACCAACCGCCACATAGGTGAAGCAACTTTCATCAAGTCCAGCAGCGTTAATGAGAATTCTTGCGAGATCCTCGGCTGCAGCGTTTCGTGCAACAACACCAACGTTGGTGCAGTCAAGCTTCTGCATGGCTTCTTCCCAGTCCATATCTGCAGTTATGTCATTTGCTGCTGCATAATCAGCGTCAACAATGACATCAAACAGGTTGTAGAGCAGTGTTTCCATAAATACAACTACTTCGAGCCCGTTGTTAAGCAATGGGAAGACGTTGTTGTAAATGTTTGCTGCAAAGTCAGCCTCGCCTGATGCAAGTGCTGCTGCTGTTTCAGGTCCACTACCGATCTGGACACACTCAAGTGTGAGGTTCCGAGCTTCGTATAGTCCTTCCTCGACTGCTATCCACTGTGGTAGAGAAGCAATTGAAGGAGCACAAGTGGTACTCATTGTTGTTGGTGTATCTAGAGCGTTAACCCCAATACCTGCCGGTGCTGGAGCTGGAGCTGCTTGTGTTGGTGCTGCTCCTGCTTGGAAGGTGAGTTCATCGATGACTTCTTGTACGCCACCAGCGTTGTACTCATACACTTCGTAAATACCTGTTCCTGGTTCACCTACATCAAGGAAATCGATGGCACCTGAAGCACCGTCGTAGTCAATGTTGGTTCCACCTGCAAGCAGATCTTTACAATCAGCAAATGTTGAACACTTCTCACCGTCACGGCTGACATCAACCATCGCAGCTGCGATATCGGCTGAGTCATTAGAACCAGCTGCTTCAGCAGCTAGAGCGATCAGGATCGCACAGTCATATGACTGGGCGGAGAAGATCGTTGATACACCAGGAGCGAATTCAGCAAAAGCCTGTGGGAAGAACGCAGCACCACTCGAAGGAGCAGCAGCTGGTTGAGTTCCCTTCATTCCTGAAGCGATACCTGGGTTGCTCTCGTCTATGAGAACACCAAGTTCACCGGTCGCCATACCATCCGTGATGTAAATCTGGATGTTGTCTGGGCCTGCGCCCTGTTCGACCATTGTTTGTAGTATTTGGATACCTTCTTCGAAAGCAACAAGTACAACAGCGTCAGGACCGGACGCAACAACATCTTGTACGACATCATCGAAGCTTGTCGCTTCAGGTGCGTACGGCGTGTTGTATACGATGGTTCCTCCACCGGAAGCAATCGCTGGTTCGAATTCGGCATTGAAGCCCACACCGTAATCATCGGCGCGGCTCACAACAGCCACATTTGTATATCCATCACCAAGCACTACGTTAGCGAGTGCTGGAGCCTGCAAGTCATCGGACGGTGCGGTACGGAAGTAAAATCCGTCGTCACCGGAAGTTCCAAGACCAGCGGCTGTGTTAGATGGTGAACACTGGGTAACGCCAGCTGATGTGATCTTATCAATCACTGAACCGGTAATACCTGAAGCGGCGGCGCCAACAATGGCATCCACATCCTCAGTCAATAACCGATCAACCGTGGTATTAGCAATTTCAGGATCTGTTCCTGAGTCACCAGGAGTCAAGGTAACATCTGCACCATTGACACCACCAGCGGCATTGATATCAGCAATAGCCATGTTGACACCTTCAAGCAACGGAGCTGACAAAAATGCCAACGCCCCTGTCTCAGGCAACAACGTACCAATGTTCAAACCTTCAGCAGAAGAGCTTTCGCTGCTCGATGAGCTAGCGGAAGATTCTCCACTACTGGAGGTGCTGTCATCATCATCACCGCAAGCAGCAGCGACAAGTGTGAAAGCAAACAATATGGCTAGAAGTCTAAATAGACGTCTATTCCGCATGTAATTTCCCCTCTTAATAATTATTGTTAAGGTGTTGGACCGATTGTCCAACTTCGTCATTCTGCCAGAAATTTAATTATCTCGCAACGAAATTGAATACTTTATCAATTAATAAAACGTTTATGTTACGAAGGAATTGGAGCGTAGTCTACTTCTTCAATCGCTCTTAATTCATCAAACCTTGTTCGAAGTTCGTTCCGTCGGGATCGGTCCATCGCAAGATTAATGAGTTCATGCGGGTCTTCCTGTAAGTCGTACCATTCATGATCATGATCATCAAAGGGGCTATCGAATTCAAATTGAATAGTCCCTGACAACGGCACTCCTGCTGCATCAGCTCCACCGCCGACACCGTAGTATCTACAGTATTTATACCGTCCGTCAAAGATACCTGCACTTGCGTATCGTGTGTGCTCTACTCCTTTGTACCATGGCCATTGCTGAGAGAATAAAACATAGTCTCTGATCTTCGTATCTAGGTCATCAAAGATAGGCGAAAGGCTCTCTCCAACGAGACCCGGATAGTCACTTGTGGTCACTCCAGCAAATTCTGCGATTGTTTTAGCTAGATCAACATGGCTAGCCAACGAGTGTGTTTTAGTTCCTGCTTTGGTTTTGCCGGGAATTTTCATATAGAGCGGAATTCGCATGGTTTCTTGATAATTCCACGGCCCCTTAGATCGAAGACCATGAGATCCTACTTGGTCTCCATGGTCTGATGTAAAGATAATGATTGTGTCTTCCCAAACGTTAAGTTCGTCAAGAGTTTTGAATATCCTCATCATTTGCGCGTCATTCAATTCGTGCAATTTGACGTAGTAGTCAAGATAACGAAGCCACAGATATTCGTCTTCTCGATTCATAGTTCCTGGCGCTCCCCATTTGAGCATGGCATGCATCCAGCGACGGTGAACGTCAGGTTTTGTGTGTAGGTCATCGTGGAAATTTTCTGGTAGTTCCGTGAACCATTCATCTAATTCGTAGGCGAATGGGGGGAAATTTTCTTTTCTTCCCCAGTCTCTAGCCTTAAGTCTCTCGCGCACATGATCAGTTTCAGCTTTGTTATCAACCTGCCACCACGGCTGGTCACATGGGAACCACATGATGTCATGAGGGTTGACGAATGCAGTGGTCAGGAACCATGGTTTATCTGAAGTTGCGTTCTCTTTTAACCAGGTGATTGTTTGATCAGTAATGGGTTCATCAAACTCTGTTCCGGTTCCTGGTAAACCCCACCATGCTGAGTCGTTTCCTTCCCAATCCCCAAAGCCGTATTTTTCCATTTCCGGATACCGTTGGTTTTGTAGATGCCATTTTCCTTTGTATCCAGTTTTGTAACCGATGTTCCGGAGCATGTGGCCTAAAGTTGCAGTGGAGGTTGGAAGGTTTGTGTTTTCAGGACCTGTTGAGTTTTCTAAGACTCCATGTTGAAGCATGTATTGTCCGGTGAATAGTGTTGCGCGCGATGGGCTGCATGGAGAAGTGTGAGTGTAGTAATTCGTAAATTCTAAACCTTCGTCAAGTAGGCGTTGCCTCGCAGGTAGATCTAGTCCTGCTGGCAACCAATCGCGTTGACGTTCTTGGTCTGAAACGATGAGAAGGATGTTAGGTGTTTTCATGTTCATTGAAGTTATCAAATTATTTCGGTATTTGGGGATTCAAGAGCGTCTAATTTGCAACAAGTCGATCAAGTTCCTGAACTGCTCTGGCGATATCTGTAAATGTTGTATACATGGGGACGGGAGCGAATCGTAAGATATCTGGATCGCGTGCGTCAGGAACAACTCCGCATCCAATAAGTTGTTCTTCAAGGTCAGATGCGCTTCCGGGGACCCGAACTGAAATCTGGCAGCCCCGTCGTTTGGGATCAGTAGGCGTAATTGTGGAAATATTTTTGATTGCCTTAATGCCCTTCTCAAAATATTTTGTCAGCCTCGCTGACCGCTCTCGGAGGGCAACTATGCCGTGCTCTGCGAACATTTCTAGTGATTCTTTCAGAGGAATCATGGCTAGAAGGGAGGGATTTGATGTTTTCCATCCATCTGCAGATTGTCGAGGAATAAAATGTTCCTGCCCGTGCATATCGAATCGTGTGTCAGGGTCATTCCCCCACCAACCTGCTAGGCGTATCAACCTTTTATCTGTGTGGTGTTTGTGGTTTACGAAGTAGCCGGCAATGCTTCCCGGTCCGGCGTTTAGGTACTTATATGTACACCATGAAGCAAAATCAATTTCCCAGTCGTGAAGTTCTAAAGGAACATTTCCTGCTGCATGGGCTAGATCTAAACCAAATGTAATTTCCTGACTTTTCAGTATCGGGGACATGGATGCTATATCAAGGAACTGACCGGTGTAGTAATTAACTCCTCCTAGTAGCGCTAAGCAGATGTCTTTGTGATGGTGCAGGGTGCGTTCAAGGTCATCTGGTGTTAGGTGGTCTGGATTCTCTGCTTCGAGGGTGACAACATCTGTGTTTGGGTTTCCACCGTGCCAGGCTACTTGAGCCGCAGCTGCGTATCTATCAGATGGAAATGCGTGGGGTTCAATGAGGATCTTTTGTCTTTCACTAGTTGGCTTGTAGAAGGAAGCCATTAACATGTGCAGATTGGTCGTCAATGATCCCATTATGCCTGTTTCGGAAGGAAGACAACCGACAATGTCTGTCTGGAGCGCAGCAATACTTTCATCTAATTGGTACCACGCTTCTTCGCCATCAAAATGACCACCAACGCCCTTTCCCCCCCATTGGTCAAGGGCCTCCTTTATCGCAGGGCGTGTTCTTTTGGGAAGCAGCCCTAATGAATTTCCGGCAAAATAGGCTTGGTCGGTGCCATCAGAGTGTTTGGGAATTTCGAATTCGTTGCGAAGTTCTGTGAGGGGTTCCCGAACATCAAGTTCTTTGGCTTCGTCAAAGTCTAATGGCACTCCCATTATGTATCTCCGCTGATTATGACTTTGTCATTACTAAGTTGATCTATTTCATTTTCGGACAGGCCAAGTGACTGGAGGATGCTTTGGTTGTGCTGCCCTAGAGTTGGTGCTACCAGGTCTAGCGGTTCAGGAAAGTCAGAGAACCTGAGCGGATCACCGGGGATATGCACGTTTCCAAGAAGTGGGTCAGTAACTTCTCGAACAGCTCCGCGTGACTCAAAATATGGATGACCTATCGCATCATAGGGTGCAAGAACAGGTCCCGAAGGGACACGCGCCTCGGCAAGAATATCAAGAATGTCTTGGTCGTTGTCAAAGCTTTGCATCCAATCATGAATGATATTGTTTAAGTCATCACGATTCTTCATTCTTCCTTTAAGGTCGGCGAAACGTTCATCATGTAAGAGTTCTGGTTTCCCTATCGCTTCCACAAAGCGTGGCCATTGCGCTTCCATACATTGGATTACAATCCATTCTTGTGGCCCCTTGAAGGCACCAAGTGGGCTGTTAATTCTTGATAAATGACCTGACCTTTTAGGTTTCCACCTCATCCGTGTTAAGGACGGGCCTTGTACTGCGAGTTCTTGAGAGTGAAATAAGGAATCGACCATAGCAATATCTAAGAATTGGCCTTTTCCCGTTCGTTCTCTATAAAAAAGTGCGTACCCGATCGCAGCTACTGCATGCACTCCTGTCATGACATCAGCAATTGATTGACCGACTGGCATTGGTGGTCCCTCGGGATCCCCGGTCATGTACATTGTTCCGCTGAAAGCTTGAGCGATCATATCAAAGGCAGGTTTATCACTCATGGCGCTTTCTCTACCAAATCCTGAAATTGAAGCCATTATTAGTTCAGGATTGAGTTTCCTTAAAGCATCCCAATCTAAATTTCTTCTTTCAAGGACTCCTGGTCCATAGTTCTCAACAAAGACGTCAGCTTCACCAATTAGTTGCAAAAGAATGTCTTTACCTCTTGGCTCATCAAAATTTATGCAGAGGCTTTTCTTTCCTCGGTTCTGCTGAACAAAATATCCACTTCGACCTTTCTCGTTGATAATTGCGTAGTTGCGAGACGGGTCGCCTGAGGGAGCTTGTTCTATTTTAATGATGTCTGCACCCATCTCTGCCATCATTCGTGTGACTGTTGGACCGGCGAGATATTGCGTCATATCGATAACGCGAATTCCCTCTAAAATTCTAAGTGATTCCATACAGGGACAGTATCGGATAAAGTCTCCTAACCGTGCCAAATCCAATATTTCCCTTTCTCTTTATCGGCAGCTATTATGATTTGGGGAGAAAACTATGACTGATACGACTCATAGGGTGCCGGACAGAGTTCCGAATAGAATTCAAGGTGGGGATAATGCCCCTCCATCTGGCCAGAAGGATATCACTCCGGATCGTTATTTATCGACAGATATTATGCGGGATGAATGGGATAAGCTCTGGCCAAATAGTTGGGTTTTCGCAGGGCTAGCTATTGATGTTGCGGAACCTGGCGAATACTTCGTTTTAAATATAGGCCCTGAGTCAATTCTTATCTCTCATACTGATAATGGCGAAATAGTAGCCCATTACAATACTTGCCAGCATCGCGGAGCTCGTATCATGGTGAATGACCGTGGCTGGATTAAAAATTTCGTGTGCCCATATCACGGATGGACTTACGACCGAGATGGGAAGTTGTCTGTTGTTCCCGACATTGATCTATTCAGCAATGGAATCAATTGTGATGATCAATCACTTGTACCGGTTCGGTCTGAGGTGTGGGCTGGAACTGTGTGGGTTTGTATGGACGAAAACGCCCCTAGCTTTGAAGATTTCATTGGGCCAATAAAAAAGCAAATAGAGCCTTACAGATTAGAAGAAATGGTGCTCGTACAGGACCAAACTGTTCGCCTTGAGTGCAATTGGAAAGCGGTCTTTGACAATTTTGGAGAGCTCTATCACGTTGAGCATATCCACCCGCAGCATGCTCTCATCTTTGACTGCCCCCGAGGAGAAATTGCCCTTTGGGAAAATGGTCATACGACTGTTTATATTGAAGGATTTACCGTCAATACTCGTTTGCCTGTCCCAGATCAACCTACGAAATTAATGGAAAAACAAATGGAGACAATGGGACTGGATCCCAAAGAATTTGAAGGTCGTATTTTAGATATTCGCGAGGCAGTCCAGAAGGCGAGAAGAGATGCCGGTCCTGTACTCGGCTATGACTATGACCAGCTAACGGATGAGCAACTAAGTGACATTGTTCAACACAACATATTTCCAAACTCCATGATCACTTTGCAACCTGATACTGCTCTGATTATGCGAGCTCGCCCACATCGCACAGACCCGAGTAAATGTTACTGGGACAAATTTACTTTCGTTATGCCACCTTCGCCTGATGCTGAAAACGTCGGAGATCTTCAACACATGCCTAAACCAAAGCCAATCCCTGACCAGCGACCCGAACATGATGAATTTGACCAGGAGGACGTCATAGCCGGAAGGAAAACCATGGACATAACAGTTGATCAGGATGTTCATTTAATTCGTGATGTTCAGAACGGCATGCGATCGCGAGGTTTCTCAAAACAGGTCTTGAACGATGATGAGGCAAGGATCCAGCACTACCACGACTGGTACTCGTGGTTTATGGAATTGTAACTATTCCTAAATTTCGCATGGAAAATCATTTCTCTTTCCTAACTTGGAATTTGGCCCTGCTTAACCGATCAGCCCATGCCCCCCAACATTGGGAATTGTGTGACACTGAAGAGGTGGTTCGAGAACAAGTTATTGAATTATCTCCAGATATTGTTCTCTTTCAAGAACTTCCGGGTTTGGTTCCTTATATTGAAACCCACAATATGGTTCGGGCAAATCCGCAAAGCCACAGTGGACACCTTGCCATTTTAATTTCTCAACGCTTATCAGAATTTGAAGTGACTCTCACACCTCTTGAAGGGTTTGGTTTATCTGTGACCTTCATGGAAGTTGGTTTGACTGTGGCAAATATTCATCTAGCGCCTGGCAAGGGAAATACTGAATTACGCCTGTCGCAAATAGCCGCCGTGATTGATTCTTCCCCAACCGAACGTATTGCAATCATCGGGGATACGAATACGAGGACAAACGAGATCCCGAAAATTAAAGATTCAGGTCTAGAAGTTCCTGATCTTCCTGGCCCTACGTGGGATAGCTTCAGAAACCGATTCCATGTTGATAGTCCCCGATTCAAAGCATCATTTACGAGATGTATCAATCATCCTGATATCAAGATTGGAGATCTGCAGATTCTTGAAGGTAAGGTCATCAGGAGTGAAAAGACTTTTCATATAAGTGACCACTTTGCTTTATTTGGACGTATGCAACTATGAACAAAGAATCTGATCCACATAGTCAGGAAAGCATTCAGTCTGAATTAGTAAGTGAATTAAGAAAACTAGTGTCATCTGTGAGAACCGCTGATTTTGATGAACGAATCAGTAAAGGGAAACCTCTGACTGATCTAATTCAACAAATACGAGCCATTCGAGAAGACCTTTCCTCCTATCAGGTGGAAGGAGAGAGAATGCAGGCAGGCTTGAGACCCCAAGAGCATTTCTTTCGGCCAGATACTGGAAAGGATTATGATTTAAAAGGCTTGCAACCTCAAGAGTTTTTCCCGTACAGCCCAATCATAGGTCCGCTAAACCCGATTGCTCCCCCTTTTCTATTCACAATGGAGAATGAGGTCATGTATGCGACTGGAAGTTTTGACTCCCAATACTGTGGCCCTCCTGAAGGGGTGCACGGAGGGCACGTTGCCGCTCTTATGGATGAATTACTTGGAGTTACCTGTGTTATGTGCGGTCATGGAGGATACACGGGAACATTATCTATTCGTTACCTTTCACCAACCCCATTGGATATTGAATTATCAGGAAAGGCTTGGGTCGAAACTATTAACGGACGAAAAGCAGTCATAGTGGGAGAATTACGGGCCGGTGATCGGGTTTGTGCGGAAGCGGAGGGCCTATTTATCAAACCGAGGCCATAGTCTCTCCCGCTTAGCTCAAATTATTGAATTAGTGATTCTTGAAGTAGCGTGTTTATATGGCTTCAAAATCTGGATGGACCTTTGACGATGTTCCCGATCAAACTGGGAAGACGGCGATTATAACTGGAAGCAATTCAGGAATAGGTCTTGAAACAGCCCGGTTTCTTGTCATGCGTGGAGCTTCAGTGATCCTTGCAGTAAGGAATTCAATAAAAGGCGCCGAAGCCATGGATCAACTTACATCGTCTCATCCAGGCAGTAAAGTTGAGGTGGCTCACCTTGATTTAGCAGACCTTTCTTCTATCGAGGACTTTGCTGATTGGTTTACAGATACCAAGCGGCCGTTAGATTATCTGATCAATAATGCAGGTGTGATGGGAATTCCTCGCACGACAACAGTAGATGGTTTTGAATTACAGTTTGGAACTAATCATCTTGGGCATTTCGCATTGACAGGTCGTTTGATGGGAACGTTATTGGACAATCCGGGTAGCAGAATAGTTAATGTAGCAAGCAATGCACACAGACAGGGTGTTTTGAATTTCTACGATTTACAATCTGAGCGACGATACGGAAAGATGCGTGCGTATGCTCAAAGCAAACTTGCGAACCTTGTTTTTACGACTGAACTTGATAGACGACTAAGTCGGGCTTCACGCTCAGATGTTCTTTCGGTGGCAGCTCATCCGGGCATGGCAGAGTCAAATATTGTTAAATTTCAACCTGAAATTACGGTTCATCGTTACGCCGAGAATATTTGGGAGAAGATAGGTCCTTTTATTTGTCAAACTGCTGCTGATGGCGCAATTCCAACATTGCGAGCAGCCACCGATCCCGAAGCTGTGGGTAGTGATTACTTCGGGCCGAACCATCGATTACAAATTCGGGGACCCGCCGTAAAAGTGGAGGCGAAAAGAGCTGCATATGATGTCCACGATGGTCGTGCTCTCTGGGAGCAGAGCGTTGAACTTACAGGAGTCGACTTCTCAGTACTTGATGTCTCCTAGGCTTTCTTTCCAAATGTAGGTCGTTGGATCAAGTCTCGAACGTGACTTGTTTCGTTAATGCTTCGAACTGTTCTTAGACCATTCGTTGATGCTTGAACTCTAGTTATTCCTGTGTAATCAGGCTGGATCATAAATGGATTATCTAATTGCCATAGAGTCTGTAGGTAGACTGATGTGACCATACCATGACAGAAGACGACAACTGTTTTGCCGCTGTGAGTGGAAATTAGATCGTCGAATGCTCCTACAACGCGATCGCGGAACGAGTCATAATCTCCTTCAAAAACTGCTAAAGGGTCATTTATGTAGGCTTGGATAGGGGCTGAATCATATGTCATTTCTTCAACAGGTATGTATGTTGAGCTGTTGTGATCGGACTCGCGTAGATCATCTCGGGATGAAACGATTATGTTAGTCAGCTTCGATAATGGATCTGCCGTTTCTAGCGCCCGACGCATAGAACTTGACACGATCTGGTCAATCTTTTCTCCTTTCAGAAAATCAGCGACTGCCCGAGCTTGCTTTATGCCGAGTTGAGAAAGTGGCGGGTCAGCTGGCCCATCCGTATCATCGTTTTCAACTCTCTCTGGGCGTGCGTGACGTACAATTATAAGGTCCATTGATTTCTTTCTTAGATTAGTGGCTGCAAATGGTTGACGAGGTTCCACCTCACGGCGGCATCAATTGACCCCTGTAAGAATTTCTCGAATCTTTGATGCATTCTGTCTGCTCCTGAACCATACGCAGAAACATCCTGAAGATAGGGAACAGCTTGGCAAGATACGGGATATAGGATTCCCCAGGCTAGTGCTTCTTCTAGCTCCTCGGCGGACCAGCTAGGTCCTCCACTGCTTGAAAGGGTATCTCGGTAGAGTTTTAGGAAGTCTTCTTCTACAGATAGGGTTTCTTCAGTATGGGATGCCGCAAGTAACCAAGCCAGATCAACACCTGGATGCGAAATCATGGGACTTTGCCAATCGATGACAATAGGTCCATCATCATCGATGAGAACATTATCTAATTCATAGTCCATGTGTGTCAGGGTCCAATCCCTTTTGGCATAGTGACCTAGCCATTCAACTGTGTTGAAAACCCATGTTGACTCGAGAACGGTAAAGAGCTCTTTGGGGTAACGGTTTGGTTCTTGAGATGCGAGCGTTTTCCATGAGTGCCTCGTTATGTCTATCCCCAGCTTTAGGCTCTCAGCAGTCCAATCAATGAGCCATGGTATTTCTCGTAATCGTTGATCCATCCAGAACTTTCCGTGCATCCTTGCCAAGTCAGTTACAAGTTTCTCCATGACATTGATTTCGCACCCTTTTAGAATGTCACCCTTTTCTGCGTGTCCTAAATACTCAAGTAAAAGAAACGCTCGCCCGGTTTCATGATCAAATCTATTTACCCAACAGTTTGGAATCCGCATATCAATTTGATCTACCAGATCTGCGTAGAAGCCAGACTCTCGAACGTAGTATTGCATCACTTCGTTATACAGCCTGGCAATATCATCGTCGAGCGGGCATTTCGCCACGAAAGATTCGGGAAGGTTTGGATCCGAGCCTTCTTCCCATTGAATGGTGAAGATTCCAACTTCACCCATTGCCCCTGTGAATCCTTCCATCGGGGAATGATTAAACCCAATTATCCCAGAGATATCGTGTCCTGCAGCATGAAATTGTTGCTCCAACCAGTCTGCCGTGACTTGAGATAAAGAAATTGGAATGTCTGTCATTAACTCTCCCATACCTTTGTAGCACACAGGTTATGAATAGAGAATACAGCTATGTGTGTTTGATAAAGGAATTGAATCCTTACAGCAGGGTGTAGAGTTCATTCCCATGGCCCAGCGGATGACCTCTGATATAAATGCGAGTGTTTGGGGATTCGTAGCGTTTACTGGAATTTCCTTTGGTGCCGGTGGTCTGCTTGTTAAGAAATTAACGAACGATGGCATTGATGCATTCACTGTGACGTGGGTTCCCTTTCTTTTCGGAGGTCTCATTGCACTGATTCATGGAATATTCATGAAAGAATTGCGGTGGTCTTCTGTTCCAGCCGGTATTCTTCTGGGATTCTTTAGTTCGCTAGGCCCATCGTTAATATTTAATGTCGGATTTGATCGCCTTCCTGCGGGGATAAATACGTTACTGATCTCGTTAGGACCTATTTTTACAGCGATTGTTGCTCATTTTGTTTTCGAAGATGAACGGTTTAATTTGTTGAAAGCCTTCGGACTCGTAGCTGCCTATGGAGGAGTTACTATCCTTGCTGCCGGATCAATTGATGATGGGGGCAACGTATGGGACATTCTTCTTGTACTCCTAGGATCATGTATCGCAGGAGCTGCTGGAGTACTGACAAGATTTTTGACATTGCGTCATAAACCAATGGCATTGATCGCCCCAAACCTTCTGGTCGCAGGGGTGATGTCCTTTATTTTAACGATTGGCTTCGATGTAGCTTCAAAGCCAGACGATGGATTTGCGTCATGGCATATCCCTATACTTTTCGCTTTTGGTCTGATCACATATTTGTCTTTTCTGTCGATTTTAAAAGCAAATGAAATAGGGACCACGGGCCAAGTTTCGGTAATTGGTTACTTCCTTCCATTATTCGGTGTTGTAGGTGGAGCCATGTTCTTTGATGAAGAACTCGATGCATCAGTTCTTCTCGGCGGTGTACTTATCCTGTTCGCTATGACTGCAATCGCTCGCGGATCTATCCCCTTTCGGAACAAACGTAAAGTATCCGATGCCTAAGAATCTCTTTCATGCCCTAAAAGATTCTGCTAAAGACTCACAGCAAAAGCGCTTCTTATCATCCCCCTCAGGCCTCTCTGTAAGCTACGGAGACTTCTTTGAGTTAGCAGCAAGGTATGCAAGTGCCCTGCAGTCATACGGTATCGAAAAGGGAGATCGAGTTTTAGCCAAAACTACTAAATCTCTTCACTCATTAGCTCTGTACGTATCATGCCTTCAGCGAGGGACGGTATTCATTCCCGTCAACCCTTCATCTACCGAAGAGGAAATGGGTTATCTCATCAAAGATGCTGAGCCAGCGATAGTTGTCTTAGATCCTGATAGCTCAGTCAATGCTGATATAGCGGTTGAAACTATCGGCACGTCCGGCACTCTTTCCAAGCGCGCTAGCGAGTCGCCTTCTCTAACAGAGTACGCTTTATCATCTGGTGAGGATACAGCAGTCATACTTTATACGAGCGGAACAACTGGGAAACCCAAAGGAGTAATGGTTAGCCACCGTGCGTTGATAGCAAACGGGTCTGCGTTAAATCAGCTTTGGGGTTTCTCGCATAGAGATGTTCTTCTACACGCACTTCCTCTGTTTCATGTTCATGGCTTATTTGTGGCAATGCATTGTGCAATGCTTAGCGCTGCAGAAGTTATATTTCTCGAAAAATTCTCCGTTTCTGAAACTATAGATAATTTGGCGCGAGCAACTGTTTTTATGGGAGTGCCGACCTATTACTCCCGCTTGTTATCCAGAGATGATTTCACGAAAGAGATTTGCTCTGAAATGCGTTTATTTACCTCGGGTTCTGCACCAATGACCGAGCAAACTCACCATGCTTTTCACCACAGAACTGGTCACAAAATTCTTGAGCGATATGGAATGACAGAAGCTGGGATAATAACGTCCAATCCGTTATATGGTGATCGCGTTCCGGGTTCTGTGGGGTTTGCTTTACCAGGGGTTCAAATGCGTCTCTCCGATGACGGAAGAGAGTGTGATCCGGGCGAGGTAGGTATTGTTGAAGTTACTGGAGATCACCTCTTTAACGGTTATTGGCGAAAACCAAAGGAAACAGCTGAAGTGCTTTGTGACGACGGTTTCTTGGTAACAGGTGATGTTGGAGTGATAGATGAAGATGGCAGGCTTTATCTAAAAGGAAGAAATACAGATCTGATTATTAGCGGAGGTGAGAACATTTATCCCAAAGAGATTGAACTGCACCTTGACGATATTGAGTGTGTAGCTGAGTCGGCAGTAATCGGACTCTCAGACGATGATTTAGGTGAGAAAGTTGTCGCTGTTATAGTCGCTAACGGAATTTTCTCAGAACAAAAAGTCAAAGACGCTTTAAGGAATCAGGTTGCAGATTTTAAATTCCCCAGTGAGTTCATTATCGTTGAGGAGCTTCCACGAAATTCCATGGGGAAAATTCAGAAGAGCAAACTTCGAGACACATACAACAAGCAGGGTCCAAATGAGGGAGAGAGTCGGAACAGATGAGCGAATTATCTCAGAACCTATCCCGACCGAAATTATCTGACGCTATTTCTGCGCTACGGATACGAGATTTTCGACGATTCTGGTTTGCGGGTTTAGCGTCTAATAGTGGTGGTTGGCTACAGGGGATAGCGTCTCCTTTCATTATGTATGAAATGACCGAGTCCGGTGCGTGGGTAGGTGCTTCGGTATTTGCATTAATGATTCCTATGGCAATTGTTGGCCCCTTTGCAGGCCCCATGGCAGATCGACTCTCAAGACGAAAGATTTTATTAGTATGCGAAGTGCTTTTAGCCACTATCGCCGTATCAAATGCATTCCTATGGTGGGCAGGAGTGCGTGAACCATTAGTTTATGTTGCCGTGAATGTCATCTATGGAATTGGTAATGGGTATGCCTTGCCGGCTTGGCAAGCGTACGTAGCTGATTTAGTTCCTCGAGAGTTCCTGATGAATGCAATCACCTTAAACTCGACCCAGTTCAATGCAGCAAGAGCTATTGGTCCGAGCATAGGTGGAGTTGTCCTTGCTGTCCTTGGCCCGGCTTGGGCTTTCCTTGGAAATGGTATTTCTTTCCTAGTTGTCTTTTGCACTTTACTCACACTCCCTAGGACTCCGTCAAGTCCACTCGCTAGTCGCACTGACTCCCAATTGAGCCAATTTGCTAAGGGTTGGGCATACGCAAGAACGCAACCCACGATTATGACTGGATATCTGGCAGCGACATTTGTGGCTGTTTTAGGTGGTCCGTTAGTTCAGGTACATCTCATTCTATTTATCGAGAACGTATTTGAGGCAAGCGAATTTCGTTTTGGTCTCTTAATGTCAATGTATGGCATTGGAGCAGTTTTTATTGCCCCATGGCTAGCTGCTTTTGCTACACGAATACAGCGGTCGCACCTTCTGGTCGGTTCATTAATAGGCTATGGCTGTGGCGAGATTCTTCTTGCCTCAACCTCGTTCTATTGGGCTGGTATTGCTGGGATATTCATTGTGGGTTGCGCTCATTTAGTGATGGCCACGACTACCAATACCACCCTTCAACTTCGTGTTCCAGAACCTGTGCGTGGGAGAATCATGGCAATGTACTTGATGGTCTTTACTATAGGAGCGCCTTTAGGTTCCATTATCCAAGGACCACTTGCAGATAAGTTCGGCCCGCAAGCGGTTGTTCTCGTGATGGGTTTTTGTTTCTTAGCCGCAGCGGTAATTCTGAGAATTTCAGGAAAGTCAGAGACTTATAATTTTGAGGATTAACCAGTATCAAGAATGGATTTGATTTCTAGTCTCTATAAGATCTGGTTGTAAGTCGGTTAGGCTTTTGGCTCCCAGTAACGCCATTGTTTGATGCATTCCCTCCTTCAGGAAATTAAGGACCCAATCAACACCCTTTTCTCCAGCACTACCTAAACCGTAAAGAAACGGCCGACCAATCATGCACGCATCAGCTCCTAACGCAATTGCCTTAACGATGTCGCTACCTCTTCTGATACCTCCGTCGCAGAAAATTTCAACTTGTCCGCCCACAGCATCAGACACCGGCCGAACTAGATCTATTGGGTTTGGTGCATCATCTAATTGTCTGCCACCATGATTTGATAATGCTATTGCATCAACGCCATGCTGAACAGACAATTTGGCATCTTCAACTGTTTGGATTCCCTTCAAAACAATTTTACGATCCCAATGCTGCTTGAACCAGTCAATATCATCCCATGAGAGAGATTGATCAAACTGCTCGTTGACGTGGTCAGCCAAAGAAACAGCAGTACTGCCGTCATCGGTTGATTTTCCTACAACGTTTGCGAATCTTATCGGTTCGTTGGCTACAAAGCGCCAAGTCCATCCTGGATTTCTAACTCCATCAAGAATAGTACTGATCCCGAGCTGTGGAGGGAGAGTAAACCCTCGTCTGACATCGCGCTCTCGTCGGCCGAGGACTGCAGTATCAACAGTGATGACAATTGCCTCAAAATTTGCCGCTTTGGCTCTATCCAGAAGGTCTCTCAATAAAGCTCTGTCTTTCCACACATAGACTTGAAACCAGTTCCTGGGAGCAAAGTGTTGCGCTTCTTCCAACTCTTTTGTTGTCTCGTGTATTTCTTCAATTGACCTCGTCGCCATTGTCGACAATGAGAACGGTATTTCTGCTCTTGCAGCAGATCTACTTACTGCCAATTCCCCATCTGAGTGTGCGATCCGAGTAAAGCCAGTAGGTGCACATATTAAGGGAAACGGAGTGGCAGTTCCAAGTATTTTTGCTGAACTGTCAATATTTGATACGTCGCGCAGCACTCTGGGCTTAAATCTATAATTAGAAAATGCTGAGACATTATCGCGTAAGGTTCTTTCATCTTCTGCTGCCCCATCTATGTAGTCAAAGACCCCACCCGGTAACCGCCGCTGTGCGATAGTTCTTAGATCGGCAATGTTCGCCGCTTTATTCAGTCGACGTTGTGCAGGATTCTTTTCAAATCGTTTGAACCGAAGCACACCTTTGAGAGATCTAAGCATGAATGAACCTTACCGTTTACTTCGATAGATTTGTGAATCGGATATGAGGAAGAATTTTCAGATTGCTTTGATCCCGTTATGATGTTCTTAGCGAAGGGGGTAGAGATGCCACAGAATATAGGAAATTTCCTCACTTATAGAGCCCGTAGAGACAGTGCATTGGAAGCGGTTTATGAACCTGCCAGCGATACCCGTCTGTCGTACCGAGAACTTAATGAGCGATCAAATCAAGTAGCTCATTCTCTTGTCGGGTCTGGAGTATCGCTTGGAGATCGTGTTGGGCTTCTTTTGATGAACGGAAAAGAATTCATCGAATCCTTCTTTGCAGTTGCAAAGATCGGAGGAGTCAACGTTCCATTAAATTGGCGACTGGTCGCTGACGAACTTGAATTTATTCTTCATGATGCCGGTGTTACAGTTCTTCTTTTCAGTGAAGATTTCGCTGAGGTTGTAGCTGAACTTCAAAGCCGTGGCGATAAAACAGACATTTCGACCTTTATCCAAGTAGGTGGTGAAACTATCGAAGGTGCTATTGATTACAACCACTGGATGTCCTCTTCGAGCACCGCTGAACCTGCAACCTCTGGAGGTGATGATGACCTTGTTTTCATCATGTACACGTCCGGTACTACTGGTTTACCTAAGGGGGTAATGCACAGTCACAACACGGTCTTGTGGGCGAACATTACAAATGCAACCACAGCAGATATGCAGCACTTTGACAGATTCCTAAATGCTTTACCTTTATTCCATGTTGGTGCACTAACTCCTGTGATCACATCTGTTTTCGTTGGTGGATCAATAACTCTCATGAAAGCATTCGATCCAGCTGCGTCTTGGGATTTGATCCGAGATGAAAAGATCAATACAACTTTGATGGTTCCAGTCATGCTCCAATTCATGTTGCTGACATATGATGCTGACAATCATGACCATTCAACATTGCGTAATGTTATCAGTGGTGCTGCTCCGGTTCCGGTGTCTTTAATTGAGACCTACACGGATATGGGAATTGAAATCCATCAAGTTTACGGTTTAACCGAAACCTGTGGACCTGCTTGCATCATTTCTTCAGAAGATGCTGTTACACGAGCAGGATCGACAGGAAAAGCGTTTACGTTCACTGAAGTACGTGTTGTGGATGAGCAAGGCAACGAGTGCACTCCTGGTGAAGCTGGAGAAGTTGAGGTGAAAGGGCCCCATATCATGGTTGGATATTGGAATAGACCTGAGGCGAATGCAGAGACGCTGGTTGATGGGTGGCTCAAGACAGGAGATGTCGCAACAATGGACGAGGATGGTTTCGTGACAATCGTTGACCGAGTTAAAGACATGTTGATTTCTGGTGGAGAAAATGTTTATCCAGCAGAGATAGAAAATGTGTTACTGACTCATGAAAAGATCAACGACGCTGGAGTCATCGGAATTCCATCACAAAAGTGGGGTGAATCACCGCTAGCTGTAATCGTTCGTGCAGATGACTCACTTACGGCAGATGATGTTATAAACCACTGCGAAGGGAAGTTAGCTCCGTTTAAGACTGTGAAGGCTGTTGAATTTATTGATGTGATTCCTCGTAATGCAAGTGGAAAAATTCTCAAACGAGAACTTAGAGAGCTATACAACTACGACGCAACCGAATAGCTTACATACTGAGCAGTTCTTCGGCCTTTTGAATAAAACGCGGAATGCCATCAGCAATGGTTGACATTCGTTCGTCCGTACTATCCCCAACTTTCCACCGATAATGGAGTTGCTGGAGCACAGTCGCCGTTTTCCATTGTGCGAAGGCCTCGTACCAATGAATATTTGCCAGATCAAGTAAAGATTGCTCTGCATAATATTCTGTTAATTGGGACCTACTTGGAAGTCCCATTTGATTAAGCCCGGCATGACCTCCTCTGACAGCATCGGGGTCGTCGTCTGGGTCAGGCCAATAATTCAGCAACGTTCCAAAATCAATGAGTGGGTCCCCCAGTGTCGTCATATCCCAATCAAATATTGCGTGCACCGCATCTGGGTTATCTGGTTTAAACATGCAATTGTCAAGTTTGAGATCGTTATGGACGAACGCTACTCGTTGAGGCTCTGGCAAATCAGCTATCAAAGCAGCGTATACGTCATTCATTCCTTGGTGGTAACGTTCATCGTGAACTAGATCCCATCTTTTTTTCCATCCTTCAACTTGCCGTAGCACAAAACCATCTGGCTTCCCTAAGGCTTCCAGCTCTACGTCAGTTGGATTCAATGAATGAAATTCGGCAATCGCTGCGGCTAATGCACGACCAATTCGATTACCTAAACGGTCATGATGCCGCATTGAACGGGGCACAATCCCACGTATTACCTCACCGACGCGACGTTCCATAACAAACATTGCGGCACCAGCAATGGTTACATCATCACAAAATAGATAAGCGCGAGGTGCCATCGGGAAGATCTCCCAAAGTTTTGATAGCACCCGATATTCTCTTCCCATATCATGAGCTCCTGGAGCTAGATTCCCAAACGGTGGCCGCCTCAAAACGAGTTCAGTTGCCCCAAATGAAACTAGGTATGTTAAGTTCGCTGCACCATTGGGAAACTGATGGACATCAAATTCTCCAGCAGTATCTATCTCCTGAGGTAAAGAGTCCCGCAAAAATGATTCAACTATTCCCCAGTTTAAATCTTCGCCATCTCGTACAACTGCTATCTCAGGTTGAGGCTCATCGCTAAATGGATCTACATCTTCATGTTTCCACACAAACTGATCGTAGATGGTGACAATGGTTTTTGCGAACTATCGTAGAAGCTGGAAAAGGAAAGATTTGATGGAGAAACCTGAATCACATATCCGACAAGTGAAATTAGGAGACCTGACCTTTGAGAACCCATTCACAAATGAATTACGTGGGGATGAGGAGCTTGCTAATACTCGCCGTCAAGTTCATAACGCATACTATTCAAGAGTTCTTCCTACTCCCACAGCAGCTCCAGCGACTCTTGTTGTGTCCGAAGAAGTTCGTTTACTGCTTGGCATAACGAGCGAGGTTGCGAGTTCTACTGAATTTGCGGAAATTTTTTCTGGAAATGCGATTACCGCGGACATGGATCCACATGCAATGTGTTATGGGGGGCATCAATTTGGGAATTGGGCCGGGCAACTGGGCGATGGTAGGGCAATCAATTTAGGGCAAGTCACAGGAATAGATTCAAATAGCTACATGCTTCAGTTGAAGGGAGCTGGGCCTACGCCATATTCTCGAAGTGGTGATGGTAGAGCGGTCCTTCGATCATCCATTAGAGAATATTTATGCAGTGAAGCTATGCATCACCTTCGTGTTCCTACCACACGTGCACTTAGCCTTTGCAGTACAGGAGATAACGTTGTTCGAGATATGTTTTACGATGGAAATCTCGCTGAAGAAATCGGTGCGGTTGTATGTCGGGTAGCTGATTCATTTATTAGATTTGGAAACTTTGAAATCTTCTCAGCCCGCGAAGATACTGATGGGTTAAAAACGTTGCTTGACTTCACAATCAGGCATCACTTTCCGGAAATTAATGAGAATTCATCTGAGAAGTATGTTGATTTTTTCAAAGAAGTCGTTTCCTCTACAGCCGTACTAATGGCTCATTGGCAACGTGTTGGTTTCGTGCACGGGGTTATGAATACAGACAACATGTCGATACATGGACTTACTATTGACTATGGACCGTATGGATGGATTGATGATTTTGATCCGGATTGGACCCCTAACACCACTGACAGGCACCAACGTCGATACCGATTCCGTAATCAACCCGCTGTGGGCCATTGGAACTTGGCTCAGTTAGCTAATGCGATTTACCCAGTCGTGGGCGATGTTGAGCCGCTACAAAAAGCCTTAGATGAGTACGAGGAAATCTTTGCACGAAGTTGGTCTGATATGGCAGCTGCCAAGTTGGGATTGGTTGAACATAGTTCAGCCCCATCGCAACGAGTGATTACAGATTTGTTCTCGATACTTGAAACGGGAGAAATAGATATGACTATTTTTTTCCGCTCATTATCTTCTATAACGGTGGGGTCCAATATCAGTACTGATGAAATATCCGCTCTCTTAAAGAGCGCTTACTACGAACCTGAGTCTAAGCCTCAACTACATTGGGAATCTCTTCGTACTTGGATTGAGAATTATTGTGATGTGCTCCGTAATCAGGGTGTTTCTGATGAACAGCGAAGAAAGCAAATGAATCAAGTTAACCCAAAGTATGTGTTGAGAAATTATTTGGCTCAGCTAGCGATAGATTCTGCGGAACAAGGGGACCTCAGCATGCTTTATGATCTCCAGACAATGCTGAAGAACCCTTACGATGAACAACCAGAATTTGATAAATGGTTTGTGAAACGTCCTGATTGGGCGAAGGATCGAGCTGGGTGTTCGATGCTGAGTTGCAGTAGTTGATTACAGTCAGTTGGGCTTAGGTTCCTTTGGGAGGCCGAGTATTCGTTCACCGATGATATTCTTTTGTATTTGTGAAGTCCCTCCCGCTATCTTTGCACCAGGTGCCGAAAGAAGGCTGTCGGAGCCAGATCCAGATAATAGTGCTTCAATTTCGGCAATATCTGCTCGCAAGTTAGCGATATCAAACATTAATTCTGTGATTCCTAATTTGTTCAAAGAAGACGAAACCGATGCGGCCGGCCCCTGCCGTTGACCTAAGTAATGATAGCTTTTCCCTTTTATGAGCAAATGCATAAGCTGTTGACGTTTGTCGTGAGATAGTTCTTTATTTGCTAGAGATTGAAGGCTATCTAGTCTTCGCTGCATGGTTATTGCTCCTGCCCCTATTGAGCCTCTTTCCTTTGTCAAGATGTCCATGCCTACGTGCCAGCCTCCATTTAGCGGTCCAAGGAGTGCCGTTTGCGGAAGCGAAACATCGGTGAAGAATACTTCGTCAAATTCTGCTTCACCTGTCATTTGGCGCAGTGGCCGTGTTTCTATACCATCGCTATGCATGTCAATTAAGAAGAAACTTATCCCGCGATGCTTTGGTAGATTTGGGTCTGTTCGGGCCATAAGTATTCCCCAGTTGCTGTAACGGCCTCCGCTGCACCAAACTTTTTGGCCATTCACTACCCAGCCATCGCCATCTGGTTCAGCGGTTGTGCGAAGTGACCCTAAATCTGATCCGGATTCAGGTTCGGAAAAGAGCTGACACCAAAGTTGTGTTGCATCAATAATTGATCGGAGATGAAGATTCTTCTGGTGATCTGTCCCATAAATTTGCACACCTTGTCCTGCGAGAACAACACCAACCATATTTACGTATGGTGGAACATCGGCTCGAGCGCATTCTTCAAGCCAAATAGATTGGTGCTCAGGCGTGAGCCCTAGTCCACCATGTTCTTTGGGCCAGTGAACTCCTGCCCATCCTTCATAAAATAATCTTTTCTGCCAATCAACACCTTTCTTTTCTAGTGCTGGTGGCAGGATAGCTCCATAGTTTGGAGGTGCAACTTCAAGATTCTTTTGTAGCCAGTCCTTGGCATTGTGTTTAAATTCAATCAATGAGATCATGATGTGACGTTAGTTGAAAGTTATGTGGAAAAGTAACTCAGCAGAAATTCTTCTATTGTTACTTAAGGTATAAAGGAGCGTAAATGGAGATTGTTGCTGGGATTAATCCTCGAATGCAGTTACGCGATGTTAAAGACTACGCTCGCCGAGTCGAGTCGTTGGGTTTTAACACTTTACATATTCCTGAAATGGTTCATGACCCATTTGTCGTGTCATCTCTTGCTTTATCAGCAACGTCATCGTTACATGTCCGTACAGGAGTCGCTCTAGCTTTTGTTAGAAGCCCCATGGCTTCCGCTCTTTCTGCTTGGGATCTTGCACAGTTATCTGAGGGTCGCTTTGACTTGGGTTTAGGCACTCAGATCCGAAAAAATATTGAAGGACGATACGGAATGCCCTTTGATAAACCTGTGAAGAGGTTGAGTGAGTACATTGGCGCTGTAAAGGCATGCTTTGATTCTTTTCAGCAGAGGGAATGTGTTCCCTTTCATGGCGAATTTTATAATTTATCTCGTTTGCAGGATGAATTTCTTCCTGAGTCTTTAGGTGACGTCCGCGTTCCTGAAATTTGGTTGGGAGCGGTGGGTCCAAGATTCAGTGCTTTAGCTGCTGAACAGTGTGACGGCTTAATTACACATCCAACTAATTCGCATTCTCTGCACCTGAGAGAAAATGTTATTCCTTTGATTGATTCCACTTTAGGAGCAAACCAGAAAAGAATCTTCCCGGTGATCGCTGCGCCGTTGACGGTGGTGACAGATGATGCTGAGGAGCGTGAGGAACTTATTGAAGAGAAGAAAAGAATGCTTGCTTTCTTATATTCAACTCCTGCTTATGCGCCGACTCTTGAGCTTCTGGGCTTTAGGGATTTAGGTGCAGATCTGAGGAAACGCTTTTCGACCGGTAAAGGCGAGGGTAACTACCGGTTGATACCTGATGAGTTGTTTCATCAAGTTGTTATTACTTGTTCAGTTGATGGTTTGGCGGATCAGGTGCATGAAAGATTCGGTGACCTCGTTAGCGGGGTTACTCTGCGCCCACCTGCGGATTCGAAATGTGATGATGCTTTTAGATTGTCTATTGAGGATCTAAAGGGAAGTTAACTATTCCCGTTGATCGTTAGGAAATGATTTCCTTCAGCTTTTCAACGATTTTCATTTGCTCTTCAGGTGATCCAATCGGTCCGATATTTAAGTAGGTCACGCCTGCTTCAGCGAATTGGGCTATTTTTTCTTTGATGTAGCCTTCCGGTCCGACAAGATTCATGCCCTCAAGCAGTTCATGAGGAACTGCTGCTTCAGCTTCCTTCTTCTTCCCTGACAGGTAGAGATCTTGGATTTGAAGAGCCTCTTGCTCGAAACCGTATCGTTGGACCAAAGAATTGTAGAAGTTTCTTCCTCGCGCTCCCATGCCCCCTACATAAAGAGCAGTATTCGGTCGTCCGAAATCAAGGTACTGTTTGACATCGTCACCGATCGCTACCATTCCTCCAGCAACGATATCAAGTGGAGGAAGATCATTACTGCGTTTGCTAAGTCCGATTTTTAGAGCGTCACCAAATGCGAGATCTGCTTTGTCAGGCATGAAGAGTGTCGGGAGCCAGCCTTCAGCAAGCTCAGCTGTCAGTTCCACATTTTTTGGGCCCAGTGAGGCTATGTGTATGGGAATATTTGGGCGCAGTGGGTGGGTGATAATTTTTAAAGGTTTACCCAATCCAGTTCCCTGGTCTTCCGGAAGAGGAAGCGTATAGTACTTTCCGTCGTATGTTAACTTTTCCTCTCGCTTCCATACCTTTCTACATATCTCTATTGCCTCTCTGGTATGGCCCAGTGGGGCCTTGTATGGAATTCCATGAAAGCCTTCTATGACCTGTGGGCCTGAAGCTCCCAGGCCCAGAACAAAACGACCATTTGATATTTCATCCATTCCTACAGCGGTCATTGCTAATAGAGTTGGCGTCCGACTATAAATCGGAAGAATTCCTGATCCTATTTGCACAGTGTCTGTTTTTGCCGCAAGGTATCCCATGGCTGAAACAGCATCAGCCGCGTATGCTTCGGGTACGTAAATTAAGTCAAGTCCTGCTTTCTCAAGTTGGACTACTCGATCAACTGCCTCCGAGAACCTGTTTGAGTATGGAAGCAACATTGCTAATTTCATGTTTTCTCCTTTAATCAACGAAAGCTTGCTTCTACGTCCCTGACCAGTTAGGTGATCGCTTTTCAGCAAAAGATGCTGGACCTTCCTTTGCATCGTTTGAAGTGAAGACCTTTACCATGTGGGGTTTTTGAAGTTCCCAGAATTCCTCTTCTGTTATGCCTTGCTGTGCTTGTATTAACGCTTTTGACGCAGCCACGGCTAGTGGCGCATTTTCCGCTATCTGTTCTGCTAGGTCTAAAGCGGCATCGATAGTTCCTCCATTGTCAGTGACTCGTGAAACTAGTCCGTAGCTTTTCGCTTCATCAGATGTTATTGGTTGACCAGTTAACGCCATCTCCATAGCTACCGAGTACGGGAGCCTTCGGGGTAATCGAAGTAAAGCGCCTCCCGCCGCAAATAAACCGACTTTAACTTCTCTGATTCCTATCTTTGCATCCTTGGCTGCGACTAAGAGATCGCAAGTTAGTGCAACCTCAAGACCGCCTGCTAAGGCAAATCCTTCAATTGCTGCTATGAGTGGTTTCTTTGATCCTGTTTCAAGAAATTGATCGAATCCTTTTGGCGGTCCGCCTGCTGCGAAAGCTTTAAGGTCCATTCCTGAGCAGAATCCTCGCCCGTTTCCGGTCAATACGCCTGCAGTTAGTCCGTCATTTGAGTCAAGTTCCTCAACTGCTGCAAGAAGACCTTGAGCAAGATCTGTGTTGATTGCATTCATGGCTTCAGGACGATTAAGTGTGATTAAGAGAACTCTGCCCCTTGTTTCTGTGAGTACTGCGCTATTTTCAGTCATTCTTACTCCTTATTTTGGTGGAAGGCGAACGCCGCCGTCTACTCTGATTGTTTCACCATTCATGTAATCATTTGTGATGCATTCAGTGACCATTGATGCGAGCTCACTGGCGTACCCGAGTCTCTTGGGGAAAAGAACGCTTTGACCAAGGTGTGCTTTGAATTGGTCTGAGGCTTCTCCCTCGCCGTAGATTGGTGTATCGATAAGTCCGGGAGCAATTGTATTTATTCTGATCCCGAGCGGTACAAGATCACGTGCTATCGGAAGTGTCATTCCTACAACCCCACCTTTGGAAGCTGAGTAGGCGTTTTGCCCTGTTTGCCCATCAAAAGCCGCAACGGAAGCCATGTTTACTATGGCCCCTCGTTGACCATCACTATCAAGTGGGTCTGTTTTAGCCATGGAAGCTGCTCCAAGTCGGATGCAGTTGAACGTACCTATGAGGTTTACTCGAATTACGAACTCAAATTGTGCTAGCGGCATAGGGTCACCATTTCGGTCTACCGTCCGAGAAGCGCTTCCGATTCCTGCACCATTCACTAATGCCCGTAAAGGCCCCATTTCCATAGCTGCGTCCATTGCGGCTTGTACTTGTTCCTCGTTAGAGACGTCAGCTTTTACATATAAGCCTCCTAGCTCTTTGGCGACTGCTTCTCCTTTTTCGTCCTGCAAGTCGACGATGACGCATCGTGCTCCTAGGCCGGCTAGGTTTCTTGCGCTCGCTTCGCCGATTCCGGATGCTCCTCCGGTAATGACAGCTGATGCTCCTGTTAAGTCCATTTATGGTTCTCCTTAGTTTGTTTTCTTTTCTCGCTGTTGCTGAAGGTTATCCGTTATGAGGTCTAGTGTGACTGTCATTTTTGACAGGTCATTTTCAATTGCGACCTTTGGATACTCATCTCTGAGCTTCCTATGCCTTTGCTCTATTTGATTAGCTAGCTCTTGACCTTCGTCTGTTAGCTCAACTAACCAGACTCGCTTGTCAGAAGGGCTTGCCTGGCGCCGAACGATTCCCCTTGTTTCTAGATCGTCAACAAGTGCTCCTGCGGAAGCTCTTCCCATTTGTAGGGACGTTCCTAATTTGGTTTGTGAAAGAGGGCCGTGCTCCATTACTAGCGCCAGCAGTGCTGCCCCTGACAGGTTCAGACCGAAGTCGTTGAAGATTGCATCAAAAGATTTTCTAATCTCACGAGCCGCCCTCATAATGCTCCACTCAATGGAAGCCCAGGGCGGAGCGGTTAATTTGGGGGGTTTGTCAGTCATGGCGGTTCTTATAGTCGCTTTATTAAAGTGCCGGTTCCTAGGCCTCCACCACAGCACATGGTCACTATTGCATGCTCTTTGTCGGAGCGGTGAAGCTCGTGGACTGCTTTCGTTAGAAGTATTGCCCCTGTTCCACCTAGAGGATGCCCGATAGCGATTGCTCCACCATTTGGATTCACTGTTTCCATATCAGGGTTAAGTTCTTTCTCCCATGCAAGTACAACGGAAGCGAATGCTTCGTTTATTTCTACGACATCGATGTCGCTCATTTGAAGTCCATTATCTGCAAGTAGTTTCTGCGTTGCATATATGGGTCCAGTGAGCATCAAGACGGGATCTGATCCTACGAGACATGAGTCGACAATGGTAGCCATTGGTTTAACGCCGAGTTCATCGGCTTTTTCTCTTGTCATCAGAAGTACAGCACCTGCCCCATCTGAAATCTGAGAGGACGTTCCCGCTGTGTGGACACCATCCGGCATATTCGTTCGAAGCCCAGCCAATGCTTCAAGGCTTGTCTCTCTGAGACCTTCATCGCGCGAAACCGTGTGCGAGGAATCTGCTGGTTGTCCATCTTCGCCAATATCAGGTGCATCAATTGGAAGAATTTGGGATCCAAATCGATCCTCTTCCCAGGCTTGTATGGCTCGGTCCTGTGAAAGTTTCCCGAATGCGTCGAGTTCTTCTCTGTTTATCCCCCATTGTTTGGCAATCCGTTCTGCACCTTCAAATTGTGATGTGAGCTCATACTTTTCCCAGTACCCTCTGTTAACTGGCTTGCCAACCTCAGCTTCTCCTCTTGGAACTGTGGCTCCCATAGGAACGCCACTCATTAACTCAACGCCGCAGCCTACAGCTACATCTACTACTCCGCCTGCTACAAGAGCATATGCAAGATTTGTGGCTTGTTGAGAGGATCCGCATTGTGCATCAACCGTGGTAGCGGCTACTTCAAGTGGTAAACCTGAGGTGAGCCATGCATTTCTGGTTACGTTCATGGTTTGCATGCCGACCTGACCAACGCAACCTCCAACGACCTGTCCCACCTCTGAAGGATCAACTCCGCTTCGTGTGAATAGTTCTGATTGGACAGCGCCAAGCAAATCAATTGAATGCATGGTGGATAATCCACCATTTCTCTTGCCAAGAGGTGTTCTGACGGCCTCAACAATTACTACTTCTCGCATATTCGGTTCCTTGCTATGAAAGTTGACACACCATTTGGCGTGGTACGGCATTTCGTAGCCATACTATATTTATAGACATTACACATGCTAATGACCATTAGGTGTTTTCGCCAAATGCGAGCCAGCGACGACGATCGGAGAAATTCGTGTCAATAAGCGATCAAGAACTTCAAGAGAGAACAGAAGCATTAATTGAGGAGGTTGATCCACACGCAGTTGATCAATTTACCTTTCGAGGTGCCCAATTTGATGCTGGTTTAGCTTTAGTTCATTTCCCTGAAGGTAAAGGCGGGCTGGGACTAGGTAGAGGAAAACAAGCCATTGTTGATGAAGTCCTTCGTGAAGCCAAAGTTCCCTACCATGATCTTCTTGTGAACCCGATAGGCATAGGAATGGGAGCTGCGGTTGTTCTTAACCATGGGACTGAGGAAATGCACCAAAAGCATCTGAAAAAGATCTTCACCGGTGAAGATATTTGGTGTCAGCTCTTTTCTGAACCCACGCACGGATCAGATGTTGCCGGTATACCTAGTAAAGCTATTCGTGACGGAGATGAGTGGGTGGTCAATGGCCAAAAGGTCTGGACAACTCTTGCGCATCATTCAAATTTCGGCATGTTACTGACGAGAACGAATCCCGATGCTCCGAAACACAAAGGGTTATCTTATTTTATTCTTGATATGCATGCTCCGGGTGTTGAAGTTCGACCTCTTTATCAGATAACTGGTGAGGCGGAGTTTAATGAAGTTTTCTTAACTGACGTTCGTGTCCCTGATGACCAAAGACTGGGTGACGAGGGAGATGGATGGCGCGTAGCTATCACTACCTTGATGAACGAACGGGTTGCCCTCGGTGGTGGCAGCGGCGGAAAAGGTGGTGGCCCAATTCGTAGTTTAATGAACCTTTGGAATACGAAAAAGGATGACCTCACCGAGATTGAGAAGAGAGTGATGCGTGATCGGGTGGCCGATCTCTGGGGTAAAGCAGAAATTCTGAGATTAACGAACCAAAGAGCCAAAGTCATGGCTAAAAGCGGTGATGCTGGCCCAGGCGGTTCAATAGGGAAGCTATTCAGCGCGGAATTAAATCAAAAGATCTTTGAACTGTGCATTGAACTTGAGGGAGCGGACGGTATGTTGCATGCCAACGGCTATCCAATGGTCCGAAGCGAAGAAGCCCACAATTCAGGATCTATCAGTGGTCAATTCTTGCGCTCCCGAGCAAATACCATTGAGGGTGGTACCAGTGAAATCATGCGAAATATACTCGGCGAAAGAGTTTTAGGACTCCCAGGGGACGTTCGTGTAGATAAAGATGTTCCGTGGAGTGACATTCCTAGATAATTCACACTTCTAGAACAGTAATTACCCCGGTATCACCGTTGACATTGACGCGGGCGCCGTCTGGGATTCTACGCGTGGCGTCCGTAGCTGATACTACACATGGAATTCCCAGCTCTCTACTGACAATTATCGCATGTGAAAGCGGAGCTCCCACGTCTACAACAACTGCTGCTGCCGGGACGAATAATGGTGTCCATGATGGATCAGTTAGGGGCGCCACGAGGATATCTCCTGGTTGAAGTGATGCTGGATCGTTACTGTCAAGGATGACCCGAGCCGTTCCTTCAGCTGACCCAGTGCATCCTGGCATTCCTTGAAGCACTTCGCCTTCTGTTAGTATGTCCTCTGAAACTGCGTCGCGTCTTCGCCACGTATCTGGATGGTCAGCTTGCCCATCAAATAAGAACTGCGCTTCACGTTCAAGTAATTTGTAGTATTCTTCGCGCCTTGACCGAATGGTGTCAAGCATGGAAGTGGGTTCCGCAAATAATGAAGCGTATTCTTCGTCGGTCACAAAACCAAAGTCTTCTATTTCATCAAATCCATTCGTTTCAACCATGCGTTCCCCAATCGCTCGCATAATCATTCGCATTTCATGAATAAGTCGAATGTTGTTCGTTTTTGTTCGTTCTCGTGCCGGTAACCATGCGGCAGAAGCTGCGATGCCAACTGCGAGCTCTCCATGCACTTCTGGGTCAGCCTCTACCATTGAAAGTAGCTCTATAGCTGCTTGCTCACGTTGTGTAGCCCGCTCAGCGTTTTGAGTTTTGGGGGCAAGTTCATCAGTAGCTAAACGCATTCTGTCGATCGCGTTGAGCGCTAATTCAGGCCGTGTTTCCCAAGAAGGCGAACGCGCTTCCCATTCATTTGGTCCTCGCGATCCGTATTCATATACGAAATGTTCAAACGCTTTTAAGAATTCACTGGCTTCAGGTAACTCGCTTTGTGATAGGCGGTCAATCAAACCTGTGACACCTTTATCAAACTCGGTGGTCAAGTGAACATTATTGCGCACTAGTCGACCCATATCCCACATTGCATGAGATGGTTCAGCGGAATCGACTTCTCCAAAGCCTGCGATAATAGGTAGAAGCAGGTCGGGGCGGCCTACTGCATTTGCAACACCCGAAATGATTCCAACTGGCACTGTTGCCATGTACGTCGTGAAGATGTGCTGGCTGAAATATTTTCGGTGAAGTTTTAGTAATTCCAGATATTGGTCAAATAGTTCTTCGTTTGAGTATTTTGAGAAATCCGGTCGGTCATCTCGAAGCTTTTTAGTAGCGCTTTTGCTTTCTGTTAGTTCTTGAAGGTCTTCCAATTTTGTGTGGCTGAGAGCCCATTGGAAAGTTTCACCTATTTTCTGGGTTTTCTCGAGGTCCTCATCTCCGGAGCGTTGTTCATAAGGAGGTACCCCGGGCATAGCGCCGAAGAATTGTTCATCCATATCTTCCCATGACAGCCCTGGTGCGCGGACACCAAATAGTCGAATAAGCGATGCGTTAAGGTAGCAATACCCACCGACGACTCCAAGTTGGGCGAATCTATCTTGTGGAAATTCTTCATGTGTGAATGCTCCCATACGCTCCCAGGCATCCCTCCAACCAAGCTCAGCTTGATATAGACCAGTACTGCTCGTTAAAGGTGTTACAGGGTCGGGGAAAACTTCTCCAACGTTGGCTCGCGTATATAACGTATGTTGTTCTGAAAGATCAGAATCTGTTACGTAGTATCGTTCAGTCATTTCTACCTCGCTTTGTTCAAACCATACGAGAGTTTCAGTGACCGGAAAAGTTGGCTTTTATATTTGTAGTAAGGCTTTTGTCTCTTGTATGGCGAGGCCGTGGTCGTGGACGTCAATTGCATGTAGACCGGCGTCTCGGGCTCCTTGAGCCATTGCAGGAAAGTCATCAAGGAAAATAGCTTCATGAGGTTGTACATCTAGTTCACTAAGCGCAATGTTAAAGATTTCTGAGCTCGGTTTCCTGCAGCCAACCTCTGAGGAAAATATTGTGGCGTCAAAAAGGTCTCGGCCGGGAATTACCTTATCCCAAGCGGGTTGCCATTCTTTGACATTATTTGAAATCAGTCCTGTCTTGAGGCCGGCTTCTTTTATTTCAGTAACGAAATCATGCATTTCTGGTTTTGGCTGCAGACTATCCCCAAAGAATTTCTTTGAGTCTGGGTGCAGAATCGTCCATGCTTCCTTCTCCACCTCGCCGAGAGATGATAGAAAGAAATCCAAAGTTATTTCACCACGTTCTAACCTGTGCCCGGCAACATCGGAGTCTCCTTCACCCATAAAAACTGGGATTAGAGCTTCAGCTAATTGGTCTAGATCTCCTTCAATTCCGGCAGCTGCTTCTAGGAGGATTGCACCTATTCCTTCTGTTAAGACTCCAGCTACGTCAAAGATCACTGCTTTAAACACATTTGGAGCGTACTTTAATATTGTCATATTAGAAACATTCGAGCGAATACAGATCTATTTGGGTATCTACCTTCTCCTGTACTGAGATAGTGGTTCACCGACTGTAACTTTCTTTCTTGAGCGTCATTGTATGGATTAAATCATTTCGGGTAGATTGAAAGTATGTCATACGAGGAAGATCTCAGCGAGAAAGTTCAGTTTGAGATTATTGACCAAGTTGCGTGGATCACGATCAATAATCCAGATAAAGGAAACGCAATGTCTCCGGGTATGCGTGACAGGATGACAGGATTATTTGAATCATTAAATGGCCAATTTGATGCCCGAGCTGTAGTTCTAACAGCGACTGGGCAGAAACTCTTTTGCCCAGGTGCAGATATCTCAGTAGGTCGTGAGTACGCTCAGCGTCCAGATGATGCTCCTGCGTTGGCTGTTGGAGAGCCAAGGCGAATGATGTTGCGTGGGCAGCACCCTCTTATGTCATCGATTCTTGATTGCGAATTACCAGTAATAGCTGCTGTTAACGGTACTGCGGCTGGGATGGGTGTACACCTTGCGTTGATGTGCGACTTAGTAATCATGGCTGATCATGCAAAGTTTATTGAGGTTTTTGCACGCAGAGGTTTGGTTCCCGATGCAATGGGAACGTGGATCCTCCCGAGACTTATTGGTCCTATGAAGACGAAAGAACTGATGTTCTTTGCCGACGATATTCCTGCAGATTATGCCCTTGAATTGGGGTTATGTAACAAAGTAGTTCCGAGTGAAGAATTGATTCCCTCTGTGATGGAGTGGGCAGTACGACTGGCTACTGGTCCAACCAAGGCGCATATGTTCACTAAATGGCTGGTTAATAGATCCTTGGATGTTGATCGTCGCACAATTACTGAAGAAGAGAGTTGGGCAGTTGAACTTAATAATGGGACTATGGACGCGCAAGAAGGCGTCAATAGTTTCCGAGAGCGACGAGATCCTAACTGGCGGGGCTTCTAATCAGATTTCCGTCTGGTTTCGTGGATCATCTTTGTTGCTGGCTGCTTCGGGTGAACGCGCCCACATGATCGAGCTATCAAACGACAATTTATAGTCCGGTGTAAATTCTATGACGACTCGTTCAGGCGAGTCGAGGAAGTCTTGGAAGACCTGTGCTGCTTTAGGTTCCGGGCGAAGGTGACGAGCAAATTCAGGGTAGAACCAGTCTTTCACGTCTCTTCCCGTATGTATGACGCAGTCGCCCTTATACGTAACGGTTTTTCCGGTACCTAAGACGGTCCCTGTGCTATTCACACAAACTGAAGCTCGCGGGAACCGCCTCAGGGCAGGCACTCTGGCTCTTCGCTCAGCGCATGTCAGCCATAATTTTCCGTCCTTTGGAAGGAAGGACATGATTACTCCAAACGCCTCGCCTTTTTTATTTGTCCACATGAACGTGCATTCGCGTTGCGTTTGAAGCAGCTCTGCCTCAATATCTTGATCTAGCCCACATTGGGTAAGATCTTCATAACTATCCGGTTCCTCTGCCATTTTCCCCTCTTTCAAGCCCTTTCGGATGCTTGTACATGATTAAGAATTTCTGTCGTGATGTCACACCATAGTATTTCTGGCATCTCATGTCCCATTTCATCAAATATTACTAGACGAGAGTTTTTGATCGCTGCCGAAGTTGCCTTACCACCGTCTACCTGAACAAGGGTGTCCTTTGCTCCATGAATGACCAGGGTAGGAACTTCTATTGACTGGAGATCGTCTGTTCGGTCAGGCCCCGCCAGCATAGCTGCTAGTTGGAAAACAGTGACTAAGGGATTCCAATTCCGTTCGTAATTTGATGCGGCGAGATTCTTATGAGCTTCTTCGTCGAATAAAGGCCCAGCGAAGAGGCGATAGTTATGTAGCGAGCATTCCACTGCTTCTTCTTTCGTTTCTATTCCTAACGGTGATTTTAAACTAGCCCCTACTTCAGGGGTCGCTATTCCTACTCCAGGCGCTCCAGTTGTTGACATGATCGAAATCATTGATGCCACTCGTCTGGGGTTCGTGATCGCCATAGTTTGAGCGATATTGCCACCCATGGATACTCCGACGATGTGTGCCGAAGATACGCCAGCAGCATCAAGAACAGCAAATGCGTCTGATGCCATATCTTCAATAGTGTATGGAATTTTAGGAAGGGTTTGACCTGTCATAACCGCAGTGATGACTGCTTGAAGATCTGGTGGGTCACCTTGTGTTTTAGAAGTTAAACCGACATCACGATTATCGAATCTAATCACGTGGTAGCCAGCGTCGACAAGAAGTTGACAAAAACCATCTCTGAATGAGGTCATGGGTTCGGTGTAACCCATGATAAGTAGGATTGACGGGTTTTCTCTATCCCCCTTCGTGTCATAGTGGATCGTTGTTGTTCCATTCACTGCTTCGGGCATTCTTGGCTCCTTTTCACTTTTGGCATGTATTCGTTATGCGAATGTTGATCATTATTCAAGGCCGTATTCTGATTGGGTTATTTCTGCCATTAACTCAATCGTTGATCTATCAGTAGTTCGTATAATCAGCCCTGTTGCTCCATCGGGGACGAGTGAAGTAAAGCGTTCACGTATTCTCTCCACTGGACCTATGAGACCACTTTGGTCAATGTATTCATCTGGGACTGAGCGCACTGCTGCCTCCTTGTCTCCACTTAGCCAACAATCCTGAATCTTTTGAGCTGCTTCTGGAAATCCTCTTCTAGCCATTGAATCTCTGTGATAATTGTTGTTTTCACTTCCCATTCCTCCGACGTACATCGCTGTCTGAGGTTTACGACGATTTATTGCACCCTGTATGTCATCTGTTATTTCCACGCTGAGATTTGTAAATAATTGAAAATTTTCACGTGGCACAGCGTTCTCTTTTCGCTTTTGAAATCCTGTTTCTAAATTTGGTCCGTGTATGTCCCAACCGTCAAGTCCGTAACCCATTGGGAGCCATCCGTCAGCTACTTCTGCAGCTAAAGCTGTGTTCAGTGGAGCACCGGAAGCGATCCATATCTCTATATTCCCAACAGGGTGAAGGATAGATTTAAGTGCTTTACCTTCATAAATGGATCCCTCATCGGTATATGGAAGGCTTAGTTGTCTGCCTATGTGAGTTACAGGTTCCTCACGAGCAAATATTTTTCTCATTATGGAAACATAATCCCGTAACCAATGGTGGGGGCTTCCCCAAGGTTGCCCGTACCACCCTTCAACGATTTGGGGACCTGAAACCCCAAGACCGATAATGGTTCTACCCCCTCCGGCAAGAGCATCAATTGTCATTGCAGCCATGGCTGTTGACGCTGGTGTTCGTGCAGCGACCTGAACGACTGCAGTTCCCAACTTTATCGTTGTAGTTTTTCCGGCGAGATATGCGAGGGTTGAGAGCGCATCAGATCCATACGCCTCAGCTGTCCACACTGAGTGATAACCACAACGTTCTGCAGTTTCTATCGCCAATGTTGGGAGATCTAATACTGCTTTATTATAAACCTCTAGTCCAAGTGCGAGTTTCATATTCCCCCTTTACGGAGAATAGCTCAACATTATGACGAAGGTCCGAGCAAGACTCCGGTAAGCATGTCAGTGAGCGCCTCAACATATTCTTCATGCGAGCTGGGAAGTTGCCGATTATCGGAAACGAGTTGCGCTCGACTTGCAGTCAGTGCAGTCATCAGCATGATCATGCCAAGTACCCGTTGACTATCAGTCTGCTTTTGTAGATTGCCTAGAATGTATCTCAGATGCTCGTGAACGTTATCGTCTTCAAAAGAAGATACGAACTCCCAATCAGTCATCCAACCCCGTAACTGATCCACGATGCGTAGGTAATCGCACCCGCTCTCCGTGTGAAGACAACTTGCGTAGACTTCAACAAGCAACTGGACGAGTTCTCGGGTTGTAGGTTTATCACCAAGATCCACTAATAATTCTGCTCGAATCGCATCAAGATCTTTACTTCGCCGAGTCAACAACGCAATTATGAGTTCATTGCGTGTTCCAAAGTGATAGTTCAATGCTGATTCATTCTTTTGGCCAGCGGCTTCAGTTATTTGCCTGTTAGTCACAGCGAAGACGCCACCTTCTGCAAACATTTTTTCAGCATGGTCCAGTAACAGAGCTTTGGTATCCGAACTGTTACGGGGCATATGGTTGTGTTATGCGCTAAGCGGAAGAATCGCGGAGTCAGGAATGACTGT
>CETG01097870.1_pt1 | contig 36356 bp, 30 predicted proteins | sample 361471 | NCBI WGS metagenome assembly CETG01 (sample SAMEA2622696, study PRJEB7988) | marine metagenome | isolation source: saline water (ENVO:00002010), including | reverse complement strand
TGGAATGGAGGGCAGCGGATGACCGACTTCAACGCTACACTTAGGAGGCTCTCAACTCCAAAATTCAGAAGAGGGGCCTCCATAGCAGCCTTCTGGTTTCTCATTGGAATATTAGTCCTTGAAGTACTTCAGACATACTTGGTCGAAGGAGAAACGCAACAGTCAGCATATGGTGACGATTGGAACGACTTAGGAGCATTCAGGTCGGAAATCAACAGCCTAGGGGTGGAAACCAACGCGTTGGTCTCTAGCCCCTTGCTCCTAAGCGAAATAGACTATCCCGAAGAGGCAATATTCGTGGTATCGGGTGTGGAGAGAGACACGATATCACTTCCGAGATTTACTGGCGATGAGAACGTAATCGAATTCACAGAGAGTGACGGATACACGACATCTGAGATATTGGCGATTGAGAGCTTTGTACAGAGGGGAGGAACTGTGATCCTGCTAGACGACTTTGGGTACTCTGCACAACTTGCAAGCCAATTCGGATTGGACTACTCAGGACACAGGCTCTACGATGGACAGGCCTACGCTCACGAATTGGACTACAATTTCGTCTGGGTCAATACAACTTCCGCATTCAATTTCACCACCAACTCAGGCTCTCTGTCCTCAATAAATCCCTGTCTGAAGGATTTGGATAAAGATGGGGTAATTGACCTGCTGGACGAGGACCCGCTTAATCCCACCGTGACTACCCAGGGAATAACCTCGGACATGGCCGGTCTATGCGCCCATCGATTCGATCAAACCACATCCACATGGGATTTCTCGGAAGGATATGACATCCTAACCAACGGCCCTTCGGCATTCGAGAAGGCTTCTTCGTACAACCCAGTTGAGAACCGCTATGCAATAGGCCGCTCGACACTGGATTCCTACCTTGACACGAACGACGATGGAAACCTAACGGTGGGCTTTGAGGCAGCAGGGATAGAGGATGACGAGCAGGGTCCATTTGCAGTCTACGTAAGATACTGTCAAGATAGATTATGCCTCGATATAGACTCAGGAAGGGTCCACTTCGTTTCTGACGGATCAATGCTCATCAACTCACTATACAATCCCGATTATGTACCTGACTACTCAGGACTAGTCCCCGATAATGACAACAGGAAGTGGGCCTTGGACATCATCGCCGAGGCACTCCTAATTGGGAACTCCAGCACCAAGGCTAGTGAGAATGCAATCGTTATCTTCGACGAGAGTAGGCACCAGCAGTCGAATATAGGGGGGGACACGTACAATCTTCTCTATTACCTGCTGATCTACTTCACAAACGATTGGATGGCGATGCTCCTGCTCTTCCTCGGATTATTCATTGCATTGGAGGCCGTCTTAATCAGAAAAGAGGACCCTGACGACTGGAGGCACGTCTTCAGAATAATCTACTACGGTTTTGGAGATGCACGAAGGTACGAGTACTACCAGAGGCCAGAGAAAATCAGACAGGTACTCCTAACGAGGGTCAGGAATGTAAACGCGATGTCCAGGGAGGAGTTCGACGCCCTACCCGCTGCCGAACTTCAGAAGATGGTGGATGACAACGTTCTCACCGACTTCATCTTTAATGACCGGAGATACAAGACAGATGAATTGGTAGGCATAGTGAAGAGAATCAAAGAATGGGGAAGGACAGAGTCTGATTCGGAGGCCTAGAAATGTGGACAAGAAAAGCTGCAATAATGTTCACCAGTGGGATAAGCCTCATCCTTATTGGAATGATGATTTCAAACTTCCAATTAATGATCGTCGGACTAGCGTTCATTTCGCTATTGGCAATCAATGGATGGGTAGCAGGCCACTCCGATTTACTAATCGAGAGGGAAACCTCGGCTACTAACGTGTACAAGGGGGATGACATAATTGTCTCTCTAACGGTCACTAACAAGTCATATCGCAGGACACAGCAGTTAGAGCTCTTCGATAATGTGCCCCATGAGATGAAGATGCGCAAGGGCATCAACCAGATGAGGATGAACCTAGGCCCGGGCCAAACCGCGAAGCTCCGATATGTCGTCAGATGCCCACTCAGGGGGCATTACACCATTGGCCCCGTTTCAATTCGCTACAGGAATGCGTTCAACCTCTTCGTTAACGAGACAAAGCTGGATGACAGATCTGACATCACCGTTTTCCCTCAGATCAGGGATATCGAGGAGGCCCTTCTAAGATCGGACGTCCCGAAGATGTACTCGGGCGCTACCACCCTGAAGACGCCCGGCCCAGGGATGGAGTTCTACGCACTAAGGGAATATCTGCCCGGCGACTCATTCAGATCAATCAACTGGAAGGCCTTGGCCCGGACAGGAGAGATGATGGTAAACGAAAAAACCAGAGATGCTGTTACTGACGTTTTCGTAATAGTGGATACAAGAGACGTCTCAAGGATTGGTACAGTTCTGAAGAATCCACTTGAGATGGGAACGGTCGCCGCGGCCTCAGTATCAAACTACTTCCTGAAGAGGAGGGACTCGGTCTCCCTTGTGACGTACGGCTCCCGGATGGACTACCTTCCCCCAGAGACCGGTGACAAGCAGTACTTCAAGATCCTCAGTGGCCTAGCATCAGTGGAGGCAAAGGGCTCAATGCCTCTTCAAGCGGTCACAAATGCCCTCTCTCCGAGAATGAGCAGAGGCTCCCCTGTATTCATCATCAGTAGTTTGGAGGGGGATGGCACTACGTTGCCCGCAATCAGGAATTTGTCCGGCAAGGGCCATGAAGTGATAGTCCTCTCACCGAGTAGCATAGATCTCGAGAGACTGGTTAGCAGGATTCCAAGGATGTCATATGAGGTTCTGAAGCTAGAGAGGCAGAATCGATTGACGGCTATAGCCGGGTATGGCGCCAAGGTGATTGATTGGATGCCAGACGTTGAACTATCGCAGGCGCTATTGCAGATTAAGCTAGGTTAGGTGATTCGAATGTCAACAATTGAGGTTCCAATGAGCAAGTCGCTCAATATCAACCAACTACGTCGTCGATGGCAGGTACTCTTGCTGCAACTAATCTCCACCGCTTCACTAATTCTCATGATGCAGAGGATGACAAGACTCTATGGGACTTGCTCAGACAGTTTTGTTGAGTCATATGGGGACTCACTCTACTGGTGCCCGGCATACGAGCACACTCGCGGACTGAGGTGGTTCGAGCAGGAGACCGGGTCACTAGTTCTGCCGGACTTCCTCACGGGCCTGGATCAGACGGGGGATATGACGGTGGCCGCACCGCTGATTCTTTGCTTTGCAATCACAGCAGTGTGGATCTACATACTCACCCGTGGAGACTCCATAAGGAAATGGATCAACATTGGAGTAACGGTAGTTTTCTTCGCATGGATGCTTCTGCCGTTCTTGGTCTCATGGATTATGGTAATGGACCACCCATTGAATCACATAAACCACCTATGGGGTCCATTGCTATTCGTATTCGAGCTAGTATTCTTGGGCGTAGTTTTCGCTCCAGTACTTGCTGGAATAATGGGCATTTGGGGCCTGTCAAAGAAGCTCCTAACATGGACAGTCGGATACTACCTAACAGTAATCGGAGTTCACGCCATACTCACGTTCGAGGGAATCACAGAGTCTGTTGATCTTGGATTAAATCCACTACCAGCACAGATAGGAGAAGCAACAATGTGGGGAGGACTCGTCTCACCCTTGGCCTTCGATTTGATCGAAGTGGCAATCCTCCTCCTCCTCTATCTAGAATCAGGATCAGCCGTAATCTCGCACATGGAGTACGCTTCTTTGCTTCCCAAGGATGCGAAAAGAGACCCGGATTTCGTCAGACAATTCGAGAACGTAATCAATGGACACCTGATTCATCTGATTGGCGTCATGTCACTCGTCGCCCTCACTACCGCAATAGCTCTGGAGTTTGACGACTTCCTAATTTCAACAGTCGGAGCCCTTTCAGGGGGGCAGTGGTCGGGCCAGGTTAAGGAATCACTGGAACTCCAATTGACCTACGGGAAGGTGATATCCGCAGGCCTATTCTTGGTCGTGGTAGCGGGAATGAGATTCGTACTTCCGTGGCAGAGGGTCACTGGAATTTTCGAGACGGCACTGATGAGATTCAGATCAACGTGAACATCACTGCCTCAGTCCCATCAATCTGTACATGACTCTAATTATCAGGTCCGCTATCAGCGGAACGATCAAAGAAGCACAAATAACCGCTCCAATTAGTGAATAATTGCCAAGAAAACCCTCTAGAAAAACAGAGGCATCTGGAATCACAAGTACGGCAGAGGCCAAGCACGCCATGAACACCAGGCGCTCAGGCCAAGGACCTGAATATCTGCCTGTAATGTCTGACCTAAGGGGAAGCGCGCCACCCTCTCCCATGCTAACAAGAACTCATCATAAGTTATCAAAAAACCGATATTTTTCTCTCCAATAACACTCATTGGGTTCAAGTCAACATACTCCCGGCACCATCCATGGGCGAGGCGATTACAGTCAACTCCTGCAGTCGCTGCAACTCTCCAGCGATAGTTCATCAAGCCTATAGTGGACAGCACTTGTGCGCCAAGCACCTGCATGCCTCCATCCGAAAGAGGACCTCAAAGGAACTCAGAAGGCAACTCAAACTACCTCGAGATGCAAGGCACGAAGACGGTAGACCATACGTAATCCTAGTCGCGGTTTCAGGAGGAAAGGACTCAGCGGTATTGCTTACAATGATCAATGACATCATAGGAAGTAGGAGGGACGTCGAGATAATCTCAGGCTGTGTAGATGAGGGAATCGATGGCTATAGATCCCCCTCTCTGGAGATGGCGAGGCAACTGTCTGAGAGCCTCGGGGTCAAGTTCGTAACCATGAGCTACGAAGAAATGGGTTTCCAGAGGATGGATGAGGTTGTGAGAAAGATACCAGCCATGGGGAAGTTGCATGACGAGGCGGATGGATTGATGCCATGCTCATACTGCGGCGTTTTCAGGAGGCAGAGTCTAAACGCCTTGGCAGAAAAGGCAAATGCCGACGTGATGGCACTCGGTCACAACCTTGACGACATGGCCCAATCGATACTGATGAACCTCCAGAAGGGCGAGATTGAGAGGTCAGTGCGCCTCGCTCCCCATACCTCAACACCAATAGAAGGAATAGTCCCAAGAATAGTCCCACTCCGTTGGATACCGGAGCAAGAGATTCACGCTCAGGCGATTTCTAGGGGCCTCCCCATTCATCACGGAGAATGCCCGCATTCCCCTGGTGCACAGAGGCAACAAAGCCGATCGGTAATTGCACAGCTCGAGTCCCTGACACCGGGTGCTAGGCACGGCCTACTTCATTCCCTCGACCATATCCGCGATTTGCACCGTGATGCCTTTCCGGATTCCAAACAGGAAGTAGTAGAATGTTCAGAGTGTGGAGAGATAACATCTAGGGAGGTGTGCCAGTCGTGCACAATGAAGAAATGGCTCTCAGAAGCCTCTTGAGGATTGAGTATGTTTGTTAACATAGCCGGGTACAGGTTTGTTGATCTTCCGGACAGGGACTCACTGAGAGAGCCTTTTAGAGAGAAATGCATCGATTTGGGGCTTAAGGGAACAGTACTGCTGAGCCACAACGGAATCAACTTCTTCCTAGCGGGAGGGCAGGAAGGGGTCGATGACTTCGTCTTGTTTTTGGAAGCGGATGAAAGATTCCAAGGAATCCAGATCCAGATTTCCCAAAGCGACTATCAACCGTTCAGAAGGATGTTAGTCAGACTCAAGAAAGAAATCATATCGCTTGGCATGGACGAGATCAAACCGGCTGAATACTCTGGAAACTTCATTGAGCCACTTGAGTTCAAGAGGTGGCTCGACGAGGACCGTGAGGTACTGATTCTGGATACGAGGAACGACTACGAGTTAAGGGTCGGCACCTTCGAGAACGCTATTGACTTGGACATCAAGTCATTCAGAGAGTTTCCCCGGGCCATAAAGAAACTCAAGCAAGACAAGTCGACTCCAGTAGTGATGTTCTGCACTGGTGGAATTAGGTGCGAGAAGGCCGCTATCGTGATGGAAAACCAGGGTTGGGAGAATGTACACCAGATCAAAGGAGGTGTCCTTGGATACTTCAAGGAGACAGGCGGGGAACATTGGAACGGGGACTGCTTCGTATTCGACCAGCGCGTTTCGTTGGACAAGAATCTACTCGAGTCGAACCATGAGATGTGCTTCAAGTGCCGAGAACCGCTTTCACCCGAGGAGATGAAATCCGAAAAGTACCTGATAGAGAGGTATTGCCCATATTGCCATGCCATGAACTCAGATCCAGCCGCTACTCTTCCTGCGTGAATCCTCCCCTAGAAGGGGGCTCCCCGCTGAGCTTCAGTGTAAATTGCAAGACTAATGCCATCAGGAAAACTACGCCAGACGCCCTGAAGCACGTGTGATATGTCCAGACCCCAGTTCCCTCCACGGTTACGGACCACAAGTATGCGGCAAGGAGGGGGCCAATAATACGTGCAAGGGCCCCATATCCCTCTTGTGCCCCCATTACCATCCCAAGCTCGTGCCTGCCCACTTGGGCTTCGAAGGTCAGAAGAGCCGACTGAGTCGGGGAGAATAGTCCGTTCCCAATCGCTAGCCCGGCAGAGGAGCCCAGAATAAGCCACGAAGCATCAGATGGTACATAGGGAAGGCTCGAAATCCCCAGTCCACAGAGAATGGTCCCGAGAGCCATCAGCCCCCTCATGCCAAAGCGATCGCTGAGTGGGCCAATCAGGCCTCCTTGCACTATCGCACCCAGCAAGCCAATGAACGCGAATACCCATCCATTGTCCATTTCACTCCATCCGAGACCCCCATTCTCCGGAGACATAGCGGTGAATAGGATGAACGTCCCATGCATCATGCTGAAACCCATCAAGAAAAGGAAGTTCACCAGTACCAAGGTAGATACTGTCGGTAATCTGAGTATGCCAACTATACTCGACATGGTACCGGACAGTTGCTTGATTGGCGATCCCCCTCCTGAACTACTCCTCTTGTTCTTGGGCAGGCTCTCCTCAAGCCAGAAATATGCCAGTACTAGGGAAAGAAGGGAAAGCAAGCTAGAGAAAAGGCATGGGAGGAGATACTCATGTGCTGACCAGAAAGCAGTATCGAACGGCCCTCCAATCCCAGATGCTGGGTCTGAAAGAACCCCTCCGATGAATGGCCCAATCATGAAACCAAGTCCGAAGGCGGCACCAATCATCCCCATCCTTCTAGCAACCATGCCACTCTCGCTGATATCCCCAATGTATGCCCTAGCCACGGCAATGTTGCCATTTCCTGCACCAGCAAGGAACCTCGCCGCAATTGCCATCTCCAGACTATTCGACAAACCGAAAACAATGAAGAATATTGAATTGGATAATAATCCAAACATCAACACAGGCCTTCTCCCAAGCCTATCGCTCATGGAACCAAGAACTGGGGTGAAGAGGAATTGCGCAAGTGAGTAAACAGCGATTACGACGCCAACCCAGAAGTCCCTACTGCCTACATCAGTGATTCCTTGTCCAGATGCAAGGTCTTGAATGAAGTAGGTGAGAAATGGAATCACTATTGTGAAACCAAGCATGTCTACTAGGACGACAAGAAACAGTACTGCCATCGGTGACCTGCCGCTACGGGTGTCACTCAATTTCATCACTCCTCGGGACTAGTGAAAGAACTCGATCCCGTGTAGTAATCTCAGTAAAAATACTAGCAACGAAATCGATAAGCGGAACCCCATTCTTCTGGCCCCCGTTCCTGGATCTGATTGACACAGTTCCGGAATCAGTTTCATCATCACCGATGATTACCATGTAAGCAGGCTTCATTTTCCGGTGATTCCTGATTTTCTTTCCAATGGTATTGTCAGAATCATCCACCCTTACCCTAACTCCAGACTCATACAAAGCGGAAGCGACCGTGGCCGCATGCACTTTGTGCCTCTCGGATATCGTGATTATCTGAACCTGAATTGGAGACAGCCATGTTGGAAAGTTCCCCGCCCAGTGCTCGGTGAGGAATGCGACAAACCTTTCGTGCGTGGAAAGGGGCGCCCTGTGAATTACGAAAACCTCTCCGTTGTCCGACCCAGTCTCGTCAGTATAGGACAATTCGAACCTCTCTTTCGCTGCGAAGTCCAGCTGGATTGTAGACATCGACTCCTCCCTTCCAAGAAGCGTCCTGAATTGTATATCTATCTTGGGCCCGTAAAATGCCGCCTCCCCGATCGCCTCCACGTAGTCAACCTCCAGTTCGTCCAGTATGTTCCTCAGATGATTCTGAGTCGACTCCCAGTTTTCTGGCTGATCGATGTATTTCTCTGTATTTTCCGGGTCCCACAGAGAGAGTCGGAAATGGTAGTCATCAAATCCGAACGCAGAGTAGTAGTCTTGCACCATCCTGATATTATCCGCGACCTCGGAAGCAACCTGATCGAGGGTGCAGTAGATGTGGGCGTCATTCATTGAAAGCATCCTCACTCTGAGAAGCCCAGCTAGAGTTCCCGACAACTCGTTCCTGTACACTGTGCCATACTCAGCTATCCTCATAGGCAACTCACGGTAAGACCTCTTCTTGTTCCTAAAAACAAGATGGTGGAAGGGGCAATTCATTGCCTTCAGGTAGTATTCACCATCGTCCATTTCCATTGGCGGGTACATTCCATCTGCATAGTGGGGGAGATGACCGCTAGTCTCGAAAAGCTCCCTCTTGCCGAGGACCGGAGTCGTGACTCTCACATACCCGTAAGACTCTTCTGTTTCAACCGCGAACTTCTCAATTTCGCCCTTCAGAATCTCGCCATTCGGCAACCAAACAGGAAGCCCCTTCCCGATCATCTCGTCAATCATGTATAGTTCCATTTCCTTCCCTATTTTTTTGTGGTCACGCTTGGCAGCCTCTTCCAGCTGACGAACCCTCTCCTTGAGTCCATCCTTGGTCGAGTAGCACATCCCGTATATCCGGACCAGGGACTCCCTGTTCTTGTCGGCCCTCCAGTATGCCTGACTCGTGCTGGTTAGCTTGAACCACCTCAGATGCGAGGTTCTAGGGACATGAGGGCCCCTGCACAGGTCGATGAAATCCCCCTGCCTGTAAGCGGAAGAACCGATATCTTCCCCTATCTTGTCATCCATTATCTCAATCTTGAATTGATTGTCCGAGAACAAAGAGCGCAGTGAATCGTTGTCGTGCTCCTCTCTGGAGATTGGGAGGTTCTTCTTGACTAGTTCCTTCATCCTCTTTTCGATGGCCTTCAAGTCGTCTTCCGAAATTGAGTCCATGTGGAAGTCGTAATAGAAGCCGTGCTCGATTGGCGGCCCTATCGTGGGCTTAGCATTCGGGAACAACTCAGTGACAGCTTGGGCCAACAGGTGGGCGCAGGAGTGCCTGAGTATGTAGGACCCCTCTTCAGACTCGCCCGTTATCGGCTCCACCGAGCAATCGGAATCGAGAACATGCGACATGTCCCTCTCCACCCCATCCACAAAGGCTGCTACGGCCCCGGACTTCCTCCCATGGACGTTCTCTATGACCTCGCCCGCCGTTATTCCCGAGGAATACTCGTGCTGTTCGCCGTTCCCGATGTCCACACTTATCATCGCCATCGCTGCACGCTCCGTCCTAGCCGCTGACACACTCCCGTTTGAAAGCGTCTATTCCTACATCGGCCCAAAGGGCCGATTTGCCACATTCAAATCCGAAGCGATAAGACCACACGCCCCTAGGCTCGCACATGCCCCGGCTTGGCTTGCTGGTCAATCCCGACGCGGGCCTAGGTGGTCGCTTGGGTCTGAAGGGCTCTGACGGTCAAGCCGAATATGCGAGGTCACAGGGAGCTGAGGACCGCTCAGGTCCGAGGATGGAGGCAATGCTCGAGCACTTCGTAGCAATAGCCGGTGAAAAGTTGGAAGATTGCCAATGGGTAACTAGTGAAGGAAGGATGGGCACCGAATGGATCCCAGAGGAAGTCTCGAATGTCTCTTGCGTGCACTCCTCGGGGGGAATCACTTCTGCAGACGACACATCGTCTGCCATATCCTCTCTCCTCGACTCCGAAATAGACCTGCTCGTCTATGCTGGAGGAGACGGGACGACCAGGGACATAGTCTCAGCGTTGGAGAAACTGGGGGTCGCGAATCTTCCCGTGATCGGGGTTCCAACCGGGGTCAAGATGCATTCCGGGTGCTTCGCCTCATCTCCCAAGGCAGCGGCTGAGGTACTGGCAGCGTGGATCGCGGGAGACCTCCTGATCGCCACGACCGAAGTACTGGATCTAGACGAGGAACTCTATCGGCAGGGAAGATGGGTCGTCAGAATATATGCCGAAGTCATGACCCCCTCGAGTCCGCGCTGGATGCAGGGAGCGAAGATGAGGGTCGAGGCCTCTGGAGAGGACGAAATAGTCGAGGGAATCGCAGAGCACATCGAAGAGACTCTAGTCGAGGACGAAAGGTTGGTGCTTTGGGGCTCAGGCGGTACCCTGAGGTCAATCGGGGAGATGATCGGCTTCGAGCTCACCACTCTCGGAATTGATGCTACAAGGGGCTCAAAGCAGATTGGCACGGACATCAACGAGAAAGAGATACTCGAGATTCTGAACTCGCATGAAGGCCCCGTCACACTCCTCCTGTCGCCGATGGGGGGTCAAGGATTCCTGATCGGCCGAGGGAACCTCCAACTCTCCCCCGGCGTCCTCAGGAAGGTCGGGGTGGACGGAGTTCTGGGAATCGTGACTCCCTCCAAACTGCTTACCCTCAGAAGCCTGCGGATAGAGACTGGGGACGAAGAACTAGACGGGGACTTCTCAGAAAAGAAGTACCTCAAGGTGCTTCAGGGATACAGGACAACCAGAGTTCTGCCAGTCTCCGTCGACTGAATCGACGCTATGAATAAGTCCTGAATTGCCTGTGCACCCATCGTGGATACAGACCACTGTGCAGATTTAACCTGTGGATGCGGCTACAGGGGAAGCGCAATTCCACGGAAGCAGCACATGGAATGCCCAAGATGCCACAGAGTCGTCGAAGCTTGCTGCGAAGGCGTTCCAATCTATGATTAATAAGTCGGATTCGCCCTCACAATCACATGAAGCCTTTCCTCGAGCACCTGAACATGACGTCAACAGATGTGGACGAGACGGTCAGATTCCTCATGACCGCAATGCCAGAGTTCAGCATCCGAGGAGCAGGAGGGGGCGAGAAGGCACAGCGCTGGGTCCATGTCGGAACGGATGACTCCTACCTATGCATAGAAGACCGCGGAGCCACCGAGAGAGGCCCGCACAGGCCGTATGTCCACCCCGGTATGAATCACATGGGATTTGTCGTCAGCGACTCAGCTGCGTTGGCTAAGCGAATGCAGGAGGCCGGTTACAAGCAGGGCGCCAAATATCTCGACCACCCTCATAGGCATCGCTACTACTTCTTCGATCACGATGGCAACGAGTACGAGTTTGTCGAGTACTTCAGCGAAGATCCGAGTGAGAAGAACAAGTACGAATCATAGGGAGCGAAACGCAATGGTATCCGGAGAGATCAACGATACAACCACTACCAAGTCCATACATCTGTTGATTGGGCTTGTCGTTCCAATTTTATCAATACCTGTGACTTTTATGATTCCAGGAATTTGGAATCTTTGTAAGTATGATTTTGGTAGTGGTTGCAACGAAGTTAATGACGGGGTATTTACTCTCTTTTTCTTTCTCCCATTCTTGGTTTCCTTGGCCATAATCTTCTATTCAAATCGTATTGAGGACAAATCGTTATTCAAATGGGCGAAAATATCGGCCATATTGACATTCATGTATGCTGTAGCAATGGAGATTCTGATGCTAGTCGCCCTTCAAACAATCTAGACATCCCATTTGAAATCCGTCGTTTTAGAGGGTACCTATTGACTAGCCGACATAACTCACAACTTGGGCTGAGATCATAATTGCGGCCATAACCAAGAACATCGGTCGAAGCATGGAGTAGCCATACCTCAGAACGTACCCGGGAGCTAGAAAACCTCCAACCATATTAGCCAAGGCAAATGGTACTGCAACTTCGTAGTTGACAGAAGCGGCCATCGCAAAGACACCAAAAGAGCCAATGTTCCCTCCAAAGTTCAGAATCCTCCCAGTAGCAGCCGCTCTGTCCATCCCAAACCCCGCGCCTTTGATGTAACCAGCCATCAGCATGCTACCAGTCCCAGGTCCGAGGAATCCCTCGTAGAAACCCAAACCAGCCCCCATGCCAACGGTAACCGGAACTATCCTGCCCTCCTCAATCTCCTCTTCCTTTCCAAATTGAGGATTGAACAAGACATAGAGAAACAACGCCGAGAGGACGACGATCACAATTCCAAGCACCGCATCAGCGCTAATCGAAAGCACGACACTTGCCCCGATTACGGAAAATACGACCATCAGTATCCACCCTATGGAGGCCGCCTTTCTCGGAACGATCCCGCTTTGGAGATACTTCGCGCTCGCTATCGCCGCTGCTGCCGCTGATGCAAATTTGTTTGTCCCAAGGGCAACGTGCGGTGGCAAACCCGCGCTAAGCATCGCAGGGAGGCGAAGCAGCCCGCCTCCTCCGACCGCACTATCGACAAATCCTGCGAATACACCCACCAGCATCAGTAGCAGGAATACTTCGGAATCCACGAACTTATCCGGGGTCCGCGGGATATCATATTTCTCGCCCAGTCGCAGCCATCAGCAGCCCTAGGAATGGCGGGCTCGGTCGGTGGGGACGGGACTTGAACTCGGGATGGTACTGTGTTCCCACGAAGTATGGGTGGCCCTCGAGCTCCATTATCTCACAGCGCTGACCGGTCTCGTCCTTTCCAACGTACTTCAGCCCCGCGCCCTCGATCCTCTCGATAAGCTCGGGATTGACCTCGTACCTGTGCCTATGCCTCTCGTCCACGTGCTCGGACCCCCCATACAATCGCCTCATCTTGCAATCCTCAACTAGGAATGGAGTAGGCTTGGTCCCCAGGCGCATGGTACCGCCCATGTGGGTCTTCGAAATCTCGGGCATGAAAACCACGGCTGGGTTCGGGGTCTCCTCGTCGAATTCGGTCGAGTTCGCCCCATCTAGGCCGAGCACATTGCGGCAGAACTCTATGGTCGCGATCTGCAAGCCGAGGCACACCCCGAGGTAGGGGACGTTGTTGGTCCTGGCGTATTCCGCGGCCGCTATCTTGCCCTCGACCCCTCGGCTGCCAAATCCGCCTGGCACCAGGATCCCGTCTGCGGCGCGAAGCTTAGCCCACGCCCCGTCATGGTTTTCCGTGACGTCTTTTGGATCTAGGTCCGTAGACTCTATCCAGTCTATCACAAGCTTGCGGTCAACTGCGAAGGCACTGTGCTGAAGTGCCTTGATGACCGAGAGGTAGGAATCGGACAGCCCGGTGTACTTCCCGACCATGGCGATGTTGACCTCCTCCTTCAGCTGATCGACCTTGTCCGCCATCGCCCCCCAGTCGTCCAGCATCGGCAGCGAATCGGGAACCTCGAAACCAAGGTGGTTAGAGACCTTCTTCAACACTGATTGCTGGTGGAGGGAGATTGGTATTTGGTAGAGGTTCGAAACGTCATGCGCCGAAACAACCGCGTCAGTGCCGACGTGGCAGAATGCGGCTAGCTTTGCCCGCGTCTCCTCCTCCAGAGGATTCTCGGATCTGCAAACTAGGATGTCTGGAATTATGCCCAGTCCCCTGAGCTCCTTTACCGTGTGCTGTGTCGGCTTGGTCTTCTGCTCCCCCACAGGGCCCATGACCGGGACAAGGCTGACATGGACGAAGCAGACGTTTTCCTGACCGACCCTGAATTGGAACTGACGGAGTGCCTCGATGAACGGGGCACTCTCGATGTCACCAACCGTTCCGCCTAATTCGATTACGCAGGCATCTGGCGTCTCCTCCGAACCATCCGCCGGAACGTGAGCGACCCTTTCTATCCACTCCTGAATCTCGTTCGTTATGTGGGGGACGACTTGAACCGTCTTTCCAAGGTAATCCCCCCTCCGCTCCTTCTCGATGACATTAGCATACACCTTGCCAGTCGTGATATTGTTGTCACGGGTCAAGGACACATCGAGGAACCTCTCGTAGTTGCCGAGGTCGAGGTCGACTTCCCCTCCATCATCCAGCACGAAAACCTCTCCGTGCTCGAACGGCGACATGGTCCCCGCATCGCTGTTAAGATAGGGGTCAATTTTCACAGAGGTGAGCCGCAGTCCAGCGGATTTTAGCAGAACACCGATGCTGGAAGCCGTGATTCCTTTCCCCAGTCCAGAGAGGACTCCACCGGTGACGACGACATACTTCATCTAATCAACGGGGTCCGAAGCCGTTGAGCCTCCCATATCAACATTGGCTAAGAAATTGAGATTTTCTCAGTATCAATGACAAAGTATCGTCAATCGTGCGTTGGGTCATGGAGGGGCCTCCGGGGGAGAGAATTCTCGTAACAGGCGCCTCCGGGCAGATAGGCACTGATCTAGTAGGTGAGTTAAGGAAAAGGTACGGCAGAGAGGCAGTTGTCGCCTCTGATATCCGGGAACCAGAACCTGACTCGCCGATTCTGGATGGACCCTTCAGATTCCTCAGCGTGCTTGACGGCGATTCGATGGAGTCGTCAATCCAGGAGGAGGGGATTGGTACAGTTTACCACCTAGCTGCCATTCTTTCAGCCACAGGTGAAGCGAAGCCAGAGCTATGCCACAGAGTCAATGTCGGTGGAACAGTATGCGTCCTGGAAGCGGCCAGAGATTTCAAACTCAGGGTGTACGCTCCCTCGTCAATAGCGGTTTTCGGACCCGACGCACCTAAGATAGCACCTCAGGTCACTCCCCTGAACCCGACGACTATGTACGGAAAAACCAAGGTTACCGGAGAGGTTCTGGCAATGAATTACTGGAAGCAGTACGGTGTTGATGTAAGGGGCATAAGATACCCTGGGCTGATTTCGTGGAAGGCCCCTGCGGGGGGTGGAACGACGGATTACGCCGTTGACATATTCCGAGCAGCCATCGAGACCGGCCATTACGAGTGCTTTGTTCGCGAGGACACGCAGTTGCCGATGATGTACATGGATGACGCCATCAGAGGAACTATTTCTTTGATGGAGACGCCTTCTGAGAATCTCGGACCTTCTAGGGCGGGATACAACATCGGCGCAATGTCATTTACCGCAGGGGAGTTAGCCGATGCTATTGCCAGAAGAATACCGGAATTCACATGCGACTTCGCTCCGGACGAACGTCAGAACTACGCAGACTCATGGCCCAATGATGTCGAGGATCTAGAAGCCAGGGAAGATTGGGGTTGGGAACCTAGGTTCAATTTGGAAGAAATGGTGGACGAGATGTTGATTAGGATGAGAGAGGATCAGTCCTCTTGATCCTCTTCATCTTTCCAATCGGGAGTCATGGGGTCCTGCTTTGCCCAAAGGACATCGTTAATTCGCAGCACGCTGATTGCAGCTTCAGTAGCACCCGAAATAGAATTAGAAACCACGAAAAGAGGATCCAGTACTCCAATCTCATCCATGCGGGCCTTTTCACCAGTCCAGGCATTCAGCCCTATCCAGCTACCGTTCTTGGAATCCGATGCTTGCGAGGCAGACAGCTCCAGAACCTCGTCAATAGGGCTGAGCCCAGCGTTCTCCGCCAAAGTTCTTGGAATCACCTCAAGAGCGGCTGCATATCCCTCGATGGCAATTTGTTCCCTTCCCTTGTTTGTCGGGGCGAAAGTCCTCAGATGCCTGGCTAAGTGAGTCTGGGTGCCCCCCCCTCCTGGTAGCATTCGTGGGTCTCTGGTCAATCTGAAAGCGACACCCAAGGCATCATCAAAAGCTCTTTCACACTCTTCCCTTAGTTGAGGTGAAGATCCCCTAATCATAACAGTCATCGCACCGCCCTCCTCCCCGTCTATTCTCGTATGGTTAACCCCGGCAGTCACCGCCTCGGATCTGCTTGAATATGAGCCAACATCTCTCTTCACCAGGCTATCTATGTCCCTTACAATCTGTGATCCAGTAATCCGGGAAACCATTTCTAAATCGTTTCTCTCAAGTCTCCTGTATGCGGTTATTCCGGCCTCTCTCAGCATCGAACATGCTTCATCGGCGATTCCGTCCCTCACAATTAACAGGTCAACACCAAGAGACGACAAGTGATCTACCTGACTCTGCAGATTTTCCGTGACTCTCTTGTGGAAACCCTGTAGAACTCCAGCGGTCCTGATTTCTATCTCAGCATTAATCTCGAGCTTAGATCCCTCAAGCCCTCCATCGACTACTGCTACACTACCTCCCTCCGATGAGGGGGGAGTAAGCTTGTCGAGCCTAGTTTTCGCAATCACCAGGCCCCTAACCAACTCAGTGTCAGTCGAGGTCCCCCCACTAACGGGCAGCCTCTTCACCCTCAGCCTCTCAAGATCATCTCCACCCTCCTCTTCCGAAAGCAACTCAGCGGCCTCTGTGGCTAGACCGGTTAGGTGCTCAGCCAGAGACTCTCCTATTTTCCCGGCAAGGGACGTAGAAACTACGGACCCGATCTCCGCCGGTGAGGAGATCTCCCTGGAAAGCGATTCCAATTCACTCAGGCACTCACTCTGGGCAATGCCGTAGCCATTGATCACTATGGATGGATGGATCCCACTCCTAACCATTTCGAGTGCATTCTGAAGTAGCTCCGCAGTAAGTACTACCGTCGTAGTAGTGCCGTCCCTTGCCACCTTGTCTTGGGAAGCAGAAGCGGCGATTAGAAGCCGAGCCGTGGGATGTTCGATTTGAGCAGTCTCTAGGACCGTCACACCATCATTTGTAACTAGGCTCGAACCATCCGAATCAACGAGCATCTTGTCCAGCCCCCTCGGTCCCAGAGTAGAGCGAACCGCACCTGCTAATGCAACGGCCGCCTTGACATTATTCACCAACGCCGCTCGACCCTGCAATCGATCCGTGTCCTGCAGCGCGATGTCATGCTCTGGCTGAACCATCGTAGCCTCGGACCCTAGTCCTCGCTTTGAACTGCTCCATGGGACATCCATCCATTATTGGCCAACAAACCTCGTTATGCCAGGCGTAGATTCATATATGACCCACTACTCCCACTATACAACCTCGAGTTGAGTAGTGGTATTATGAGTGAAATTAGCCGTGACGAGTGGGAAGACCAGATGCTCGAGGAAATGGCCAAGATGTTCAGTCAGATGGGGATGCCAATAGAGAAGTCAGACCTCGAGGAAATGATGTCCAAGATAAGAGAGCAATTCGAGAGCATGGGAATCGATGCCGATAAAATGGTAAGGAGCGATGTCAAGATGAATTTCCAAGGAGATCCTGAGATCCTGAGAAAGCAGATGGAGACCATGCTGAACGGATCAGAGGGAATAGCCGAGCTTTTCAGAAATATGGGAATCAACGTCCAAGTAAACTCGAATCAGGAGGAGGCAAGCGTGGAGATCGAAGAGTCCGAGGAGTCCGAGGAGTTGGAGATTCCTGTTGAGGACACTTATGTCGATGGGAGTTCCATGTTCGTAACAATGGACGTCTCTAGCCTCACTGACCTGGAGGAAGACAAGATCGAGCTCAGCCTCACTGACGGCGGGTCGGTCCTCCAACTAATGAGGACAACTCAGCCAAGGCCATTCAAGAGGATGAATTTGCCGAAGCCTGCAAGCTCAGTCTCCGATTGGAGCCTCAATAATGGCATATTGGATGTAACATTCGAATTGGCTTAAGCCAAATCAAGAAGGATTAGTGATAAAATGAGTGGACCAGTGATTGGAATTGACCTTGGAACTACAAACAGTTGCGTGGCAACACTAGAGGGAGGGAAACCCGTGGTTATCCCAAACTCCGAAGGCTCCAGGACTACTCCGAGCGTAGTCGCCTTCACCAAGGGCGGCGAGAGGCTTGTTGGGATCACAGCAAAGAGACAGGCGGTAACAAACTCCCAACGGACAATAATGTCAGTAAAGAGGGAGATGGGAACCAAGTGGAAGAAGGATATCGACGACGAGAACTACACTCCACAGGAGATTTCCGCCTTCATCCTGCAGAAGCTCAAGGCCGATGCAGAGGACTATCTGGGAATGGAGGTGAAGGGCGCTGTCATCACATGTCCGGCGTATTTCACAGATGCACAAAGGCAGGCCACGAAGGATGCCGGCAGAATAGCGGGATTGGAAGTTCTGAGGATAATCAACGAGCCAACGGCCGCCGCGCTAGCTTACGGTGTCGACAAGGACGAAGATCAGACAATCTTAGTTTACGACTTAGGAGGCGGAACCTTCGACGTCTCCGTCCTAGAAATCTACCAAGTTGACGGACAACCCCAGATTGAAGTCAAGGCGACAAGCGGAGACAACAGGCTAGGGGGAGATGACTTTGACGAGGCCGTAATTGAATGGCTTGTTTCAGAGTTCAAGAAATCATCTGGCATAGATCTCTCAGAGGACACTCAGGCAATGAGCAGGCTTAGAGAGGGCGCAGAGAAAGCGAAGATAGAACTATCGGGAACTAACACCACCCAAGTTAACCTGCCATTCATCACCATGAATGAGGACAAACAACCAGAGCATCTCGATATTTCGCTATCAAGGGCCAAGTTCGAGGAGCTTATTTCCGATCTTATTGAGAGGACAATGGGCCCTACAAGGAGCGCCATGAAGGACGCTGGTGTCAAGAAGGGCGACGTGGACAAGGTCATCCTAGTCGGAGGCTCAACAAGAGTCCCCGCCGTCCAGACAGCAATCGAGAAGGAAGTAGGAAAGCCACCATTCAAGGGAATCAACCCTGACGAAGCCGTGGCAGTCGGGGCGGTTCTTCAGGCTGGTATAATTACTGGCGACGAGGGAGTGACTGACGTCCTGCTGCTTGACGTTACACCCCTAACATTGGGTATTGAGACGCTTGGTGGGATTATGACCACCATGATTGAAAGAAATACGACAATTCCCTCTAGAAGATCGGAGACCTTCTCTACTGCCGCAGATAATCAACCGGCTGTCGAGGTGCACGTGCTCCAGGGCGAGAGAGAGTTCTCCAAGGACAATGTAACATTAGGCAGATTCCACTTGATGGGAATTCCGCCCGCACCACGAGGAATGCCCCAGATAGAGGTCACATTCGATATCGACGCAAATGGGATTGTGAATGTGTCAGCCAAGGACCTTGGAACCGGCACTGAACAGTCAATAAAGATCGAAAGCCAGACATCCCTGTCCGAAGACGAGATCAGCGCTAAGATTGCAGAAGCAGAAGAGTTCGCATCTGAGGACAAGCGTAGAAAGGTCGCTGTAACCCTAATCAATTCTGCAGACAGCATGGTCTATCAAGCCACAAGGATGCTCAAAGAAGCAGCAGAGAAGATTTCCGACCTAGACACGGACCCAATCGATACAAAGCTAGACGAGCTACGCTCCCTGATTACCAAGGACGATCAGCCAATAGACATCGAAGACCTCGATGAGGCAGCGGTGCAGACAAAGATGGCTGAAGTGGAAGAGGCGCTTCATGAGGTCTCCAGTAAGCTGTACGAGGCGGCAGCAGCCGAGATGTCAGAGCAAGACTCGGGTGACGGCGAAGAGGTAGTAGAAGCCGACTTCGAAGTCGTCGACTCAGACGAAGAGAACGAGTGATTCACTCCTCGCTAATGAGACGGTGCAGAGTTCTCACATGAACCCCCGAGACCCCATATTGGAAAAGTGGATTTACACCCTCCGATCGGGCCTTGGAACCAGGCCCCCATGCAGAGCCAGCGATATCGAGGTGAACCCAAGGAATCTTCTCCCCGTCCTTTTCGAATCCCCTGTTAGGGACGAAGAACTCGAGGAAGGCTGCAGCCGTGTTCGATGATCCAGCCCTTCCTCCGATCGAACCGTTCCTTATGTCTGCGAAAGCGGAGTCGGTCATGTATTTGCGGAATTGGTCGTTCAGGGGCATCCTCCAAACCGGCTCCCCGCTTCTATCAGCAGCATTCTTGAGGCTCCTTGCCACGTGATCGTCATTTGACCACATCCCGGATATCTGATTCCCGAGAGCCACTACAACAGCCCCAGTCAGGGTTGCTAAGTCTACGATGTATTCCGGATCATACTCCCCGGCCTTCCAAAGACCGTCAGAAAGTACGTTCCTGCCCTCTGCATCGGTGCTGAAAACCTCGATAGTCTTACCTGAATAGGTCTTGAAGACGTCCCCCGGCCTGTAAGCACCAGAACCTGGCATATTTTCTGCAAGACATGAGATCCCATTCACTCGCCTCTCATATCCCGTCGCATGAAGCGCCTCCATCAATCCAAAGACAGTGGCTGCCCCGCACATGTCGTACTTCATGTCCCACATTCCGCTAGTCGGCTTTATCGAGATCCCACCGGTGTCAAAGGTGATTCCCTTGCCAACGATGCATGGTCTACGAACCCCCTCATCTGCATCCGGATTCAGCGTAAATATGACCATGCAGGGCTTTCTATCGCTGCCCTTCCCCACATTGATCAGACCACCCATTCCCAGCTCCTGTAACTTATCCCAGTCGTAAACCTCTACCGAGACGTTGTCCTTTCCTTTCGCCCACTCCACTGCTCTTCTGGCATACTCCATCGGGTAGAGCACGTTAGCTGGCTCGTTCCCTAGGTCGCGTGCTAGATGAACCCCGCCCACAACTGAGCGAATACTCGCTAGTCTCTCTGAGAGCAAATCTTGATACCTTGGACTAGCTTGAAAGTCAACACTCCATTCCTCGTCAATGTGGTCCTCAGGAACTTCCTGATGCTCGAGGAATTCGTAGTCTCTAAGCATCATCCCTTCAGCGAAGTCCAGCATCCTCTCTCCAGTCCACCCTGAGGTGAACCTCACCGTCACATCAACTCCCTTCTTCTTTGACAAGGAAGCAATGACCTTCGCCCCAGTGTCACGAGCGGTCTTGTGATCCAGACTACCCTTGCTCCCCATCCCGACAAGTACGATGTTACAGTCAGGAGTCCACAATGTCATTCTCTTGCCCTTCTTCCCATCGAAACCACCTGAGCCCAATGCGTCCTTTACTAGTCCCCTTTGAACTCTGGATAGTCCTGTCAGCGAGTTATTTGGCGCCTTTTCCACGCCCTTGAAAATCGGTAATATAAGCTGCTTTCCCATTTCAGTAAATTCATTGTTGCATATTATCATAAATGACTCGAACTATCCGATTAGGGAGTAGTTTACAAATAATTCTATCTCAAACTATCTGTTTAGAGATCAAATTAGCATTATGAAGTTATGAATTATCATTCATATTCGTCATTCCATCTGTTAATCGCTGCTAGGGCGAAGGTGACTAGAATCAACATTACGGAGGGAGCAGGAAGAAGCCCCGATTCTATTGACTTACTTTCAACAACGCTATTGTTGACTTCTTCAATAACCCACATCGAAGCATCGACTACCCGCTTCTGATAATGTAGGACGAATTCCCCACTCTCCGAAATCTGAACACCTTCGAAGTTGAGGATTACTTGTGTACTATTTGTGGCATTGACCTGGAATCCGCATCCTAAAAGCGAGTAATTAAACTGCGATTCCGTAGCACATGGCTCCTTGTTCAAAGAAATGCTAGGTACAAACTCTGCACCATTCTCATCGATGTAGGCTAATGTGGCATTCGCCGTAGAAGCTCTACCTAGATTAGAAACTGATAACTCAACTCTAGATCCATCTATGGCCAATGAATCAACGACCAACCTAGCCCTCCAGTACCACACATTATCAATTAGATAATTCATCACATCCAACTCTTCGCCCAATCTGTCAGAGACCGCCTCTATTGATCCCAGGAGGAATTGCTCATCATCAGTCTCAAAGGTGAATGTTGGGTACCCCATAACACCATAGCCATAATCACGACTCGTTCCACAATTGGGGTATAGGCCCTGGTTTGCATTGCGAATAGGTATCTCTGAAATGTTTGAATTCACCTCATCTCTGATGTGGTGGTACATTTCCCAGTCAGAAGGTTGCTCCGGCCATTTGCCCCATGGATAGAGCATAATCCAAACTCCAGTGTGCATTGTGATGTATAGATCGGCATGAGGTACTACTTCTTTCATGTAAATCGAATTTGCAAGAGTCTCCGATTCACTGAACGCCGAACTTCCGGGCTGAGTTGTGGGGCATGTGTTCCAGTAATGGTCATAGTTTCTGTTCAGGTCTACTTGGTTGACGTTCCATCTAGTATCGAAGTCATTTCCATCCGCATTTAGCATGATGAGAATATGCAATTCAGTAGTCGCCAATACATCGAGAACCCCTTGTTCACCATCGGCCCAACCTTCAATGTAATATTCAGCCACCAGAAACGCGAGCTCCGTCCCTAAATGCTCGTTCCCATGATGGCCTCCGTCGATGTAAACTACCTCTTTGGCAGTTCCATCTGGTTTGGCCTCCTGACTCCAATCCGAGATTTGTAACATCCATAGGTTCCTACCTAATTCTGTTTGACCTACGACTAACAAATTCACAATCTCGGGGTAATCGTCCGCCCATGCATTGACATCCAATGTCAGTGTTGCATAGGAATGATACCAGTGCTCCTGGATGATGTCAGGTTGGCCAATCTGTGCTGATGCTGCTGGCGCAACAGGCACAGTCAGCACCAGGGATGTTAGGATGATTGCTGCCCAGCGGCGCATGCGCCGCTGAGAGGGTGTCATGCTACAATCATTCTCCCTTTCCGCTCAATAATTGGGCGATATGGCATGAGACCATCTTGCTAGCAATAAGTGCCGCGTTGAATTCAGTCAAAGGCCCCTCCTGACATGGGACAATCTCATTCACATCCGCTCCAATAACCACGGATTTTGGCGCAGAGAATACCCTCTCAATGATTTCCACCGCGGCCCAATATGCGATTCCGCCCGGAACAGGCGTCCCAGTAGAAGGCACCAGGGAACCATCTAAACCGTCTACGTCGAAAGTTATCCAGACTGGACCTTCAATCAAATCTAGACTATGGACAAGCCTCGACCAACCTGCCTCTCCATCGCAGACTCCCATGAAATCCCGAGCGAACCAAGTCTCCACCCGGGGATCACTCTCGGAAAATGAGGCCTCCTCTCTGGAAAGCGCCCTAGTTCCTATCTGTATGGCCCTACCAACGCCCAAGTCAAGCGCCCTCCTGATGGCGGTTCCATGCGAGAACCTCTCACCATTCAGCTCATCTCGCAGATCGGCATGAGCGTCAATCTGAACCAACGTTAAATTACTCAGATCGCCCCCCAGAATGGGATGTTTTGATACAGCTTCAATGATTGGAGGGAGAATGCCATGCTCACCTCCGAGTATCAAGGGAAAGCAATCCCCAATCCAAGGCTGAACGTATTCCCTAATCGACTCAAGCTGCGCATCCAAGGTACCAGCATCAGAAACCCACTCATCCGCAGTGTGAAATGACATTCCGCAGGGCAAGTCTCTAGGTAGGATAGGATCGTACAATTCAACTTGCGAACTAGCTTCTATGCACGCCTTGGGACCTCTCTCAGTCCCCTCCATCCAACTGGTCGTCATCTCATATGGAATCGGCAGAATAACAACGTCCCAAGGGCCAAACTCATCTTCCTCGAGCCCTAGAAAATTACCCTCCCACGTTTCCTCCATGCTAATCCGTGCAATCCCCACAGAATAATCGCTTCGCAGCCCACCTTCGTCCAATATCGACACCTGACGTGAGATCGTTGAAATACAGCGCCCCTCTATGAAGAGGCGTCCGGGGGACAATGCGATGGGTCTGACACTAGCACAATTGACTTCTGCTATTAGGAGCAAGGTGGACACTGACATGGAAGTAGTAGTAGCTGAATCCATAGCAGAGCACGCACTCGGATTCTTCGGCTTCTCCAACAGGATTATCGACAATGCTTTGGAGCCAACGGATAGGAACCTATTCTACCAGTTACAAGATTATGATCTCCTGACCACCGAGTCAGAGGAAACTACACTCTGGGATGGAAGGGAATGGCGGATACATTACTGGAAGTTCAAAGCCAATGCCGAGGAATTTGCAAAGGCCGCCGCTGCAGCTGCGCTTCTTCGAAGCAAGGAGGAAGACCCCTACTCGGATGTGTATGAGGACGTTCCAGTGTCACTGTGGAAGGAACGCTCGGGGGAAGACGACGATTACGAAGAACCGCTGTTCTAGATTGTTCAAGGTCGAGACGGGAATTGATTGATACGTCACTCCAGCATGGGTCGCTCATGGGTCGCACAAGCAACGCTATCGTGCTAATTTGCATTTTCTTGCTAAGCACCCAAGCATCAATGGTTGGAGCCCAGTCAGATAACGACGTCTCCTGCGAAGTCTTGGTAGACTGGGACTATGAGTCACAATTCTCGGAAGATTCAAGCCAGTATCTCGACTTTGTTCATCGATACAGGGTTATCTTCGACCCTCCGTTTGAGAGTGGCGAAGCTCCAAGTGCGCTAACCGTGGATGCAATACACAGGGGCATCAATGGTGATGATTTTCAGATCAACTTCGACTTCATCAGTGCGGGAGGGGAAGTTGACATCACCCTCGACTCATCTCCAAATCTGGGGGAAACGATTTCTATTTCTCTTGAGAGCACCCAGGCCTCCTGCAGCAGGGGAATCACTGTGACAAACTGGAACCAGCCAGTGGAGGACCACGAAATAACGCGCGAGACCACTTGGTCAATGGAAGGCGTCGAAGACGAGGCTCAGGGCATAGAGTTCGAAGGAAGAGGCTGGCAGAAGAGAAGTGGTGACACATTGGAATCTAACGAGTTAGGAAACGGATCCATGCAAATCAACACAATGGATGAAGAGTCGAATGGACTCATGCTCAATCTCAATCTCGATAGAGTTTGGCTGAATGAGACGTATGAGGGACAACAACTCCTTATCCAGGAATTCGAGATGGAAGGAAACGGAACAATGGTTCTCAGGGATGGTTTCTCCAGCGAGCAGGGCCCATCGGAGGGCCTCGATATTTCTGTCAGCATTAGTCATGCTTCAATCCTTAGATCGTGGTCAGACGGGCACCTTGCTGAGAGGATAGTGATAGAGGGCAACGGTTGGCTGTCCGCCAACGGAGGAGACAATGAAAGCTCTGAGGGCTTCTTTGGAAGCATAGAGGTGTTCTACTTCGAGACATGGGATGTCGATGGCAGTAGACGGCTAGATAACTTCCAGTTGGAGGCAAACGCATCCATCCGTTTGATGGGAGCCGCTGAATACTTCACCTTCGAACTCGATGAACTAAAGATTAGGGAGAAATGGGAGGATCACACCAGGGTCGAACAATTCTTCAAGGCGGCCGGCTCGGGAGAGTTCGCCTTTGAGATTGATGACGATGGCTTCCAGGTAGATGTAAACGGCACAGTCCCCATTGTTCACTTGGAATCTAGCGGCGGCGAGGTGACTCAAGAATCAATCATTGTAGATGGGACCTATGATGGAGACGCAGAGGGAAGCTTCGGATATGTCAGACAGATTGTAGACAGTGGGCCCCAAGAAAACTTCAATGGCACACTTTTCGAGGTAAACAAAATTCAAGACGAATTCTGGTTCAACGTTTCCGCGACCCCATTTGGCCCAATAGATCAGGAGTTTGGTGCCGAGCATAACCTGACTTACGAATTCACAGTCCCGCAGGAAGACTGGTACAATAGGACACTTCGTTACCAATACGTTGAGGACAACGGCTCAGTAACAAATGAGTACCCACAGGACTCCCCAATTATTTCCGAACCTGAAAGGCCTCAAGCTAATCCAATGTCATCCCTCCAAATTTCAAGGGAGACTGGATTCGCACCCGAGAATGTAGTGGTGGGCGACGTCTTCGTCCTTTCCGGGAACCCGGAAGCAATACTCGAAGTCGAGGTCATTGGATTTACCCAGAGATCAGTCGATGGCCATGATGTCGAGGTCGCCCAATGGGTCGGCGAATATGGGGAGGATAGCTATGCATCTGGGTTCGTAATCAATGAGGGTCCGCTATCCGGACTACTAAGCGAGGTATTCCGCTGGATTGAGGTTGACTTCTCCGAAAATGAGACTGGAAGCGGCACAATCTCACTCGTTGAGAACCAGGTCGTGGACAGGATCCTTTATCCATCAGTAATCACTGAAGACGAGAACACGCTGCCAACAGTGGAATCGGTTTCATTCAGAGAGGGGATCCTCCTAACCGAAGGGGGCAACGCTCATCTGGAAGTAACTGTGGTAGACGTCGATACCGACGTCATCTCAGTATCCGTCGACCTATCATTCATTGAAATGGGGGTAGTCGCACTTTCGGATAGCGGACTAGATGGGGACATCACTATTCATGACGACATTTGGACAGCAGAAATTGTTCACCCCGGGCTACAGTATGGAGAATTTAACGTTACTATTACCATTAACGACTATTGGGCTCAAGTTACGGAATATCGCAATATCACAATCACAAACTCACCTCCCAGAGTCGACTCTGTCACATTCGCTCCCACGACGGCAAAGAGGGGTGACGTAGTTTCAGTAAGTGTGGTGGCAAGCGACGGCCATGGGGTCTCTGAGGTATCCGTTGACCTGCTTAGTGCAGGAGGGGTATTGACAAATCTAACACCTCAGACATCCCAACCGGAAACGCCATGGGAAGGGCATTTCATCGTCCCAACATCACTATCGCCCGGTGCTAGGGTAATTCCCCTAAGACTGACAGATGGAGAAGGCGAAACCATCCTAGTATCAAATCCTGCTTTTCTACCGCTCTTGGAGGTAGAGAATGAGGACCCTTCAGTAGACTCCATTGAAGTCCTGTCCTCCGGGAAATCACATACAACAATTTCTGATGATGGTATAGTTCAGCATTTCGTGCATTCGCCTACAAATGATGTATCTATTCCACACACACTGGAGGTTGTCGTCAACGACCCCGATGGAGTCTCATCAGTTCAGGCGAAAATAGGAAGGTTGGCCGAAATCGGCAAGTCAGACGAGTGGCTTTTACTTGTGGACGACGGGTCTTCGGGAGATCGTGTACCGGGAGATGGCGTTTACACCCTCGAGTTCAACGTTAGGCCATCAGTTCCTGAAGGCGAAATTGTCGTTCTAATTAGGGCCTCAGATATTTTCTTCGCAACCACGGATCTGGAAGATCAGGCACACACCTTCTCTATAATCAAATCAGACTGCTGTTCGGACAATAGGGGATGGTTCTCAAAGAACGCCGAAGCAATCGCCGTAGTTTCTATCAGCGCACTATTTGTGTGTGGACTAGCTGCAATACTGCTCTCAATAAGAAAGTCAGATTTCGATTAGAATCGTAGTATTCCATGGTACGAGTGCCGGGATTTGAACCCGGGTTCCGGCGTTGGCAACGCCGGGTGATAACCACTACACTACACTCGTGTATGCTCCGGGAAACCTGAATCACTTTTCTAAGCGTCGGTACCTAATCCGACAACTCAGACAGCCTACTCCTGATAATGTCCCTAGTTTCCCTGTAGGCCTCGATAGGCTTACCAACCGGATCATCCAAGCCCCAGTCATCGTCTATTGGCAATTTGGGGCACTCGACCCCACATCCCATGCTAATAATCAGGTCGAATTGGCTTTCATCAATGTCCTCTATTGATTTGGGAAACTGCCCCTCCATGCTTATGCCCAATTCCTCGATAGCAGAAATAGCACTCTCAGCCACCTTGGTCCCCGGATGTGTTCCAGCAGATTCCGAATGATGCCCCGAGTCTTTCGCTAGAGCCTCTGCCATTTGGCTGCGACAAGTGTTTCCGACACAAACAAAAAGTATCCTCACACCACCTACACTTCATTGCCCTTAATGAAGCCAACCGATATAGTTGATTTTGATAGTAGATTCCACCTAACAGAGTTGAAGTATACCAATCATCCGCCGATAATCATGGCGGACTCACCTGTTAGCCACCATCCACCAGGGTCCGATGAGCAATCCCAGCCATCGACCGACCAAAGGGCACAGATGGAACAGGCATATCAGCAGATGCAAAGAAAGATGAGAATGTCAAAGATGGGGGATAGCATCAAGCACAAAATCATGGTACTTTCGGGGAAGGGAGGAGTCGGCAAGACTACAGTAGCCACCGGTTTGGCTCTTTCTCTCGCAAAAAGAGGAATGAAGGTCGGGCTAATGGACATAGACATAACCGGCCCAAATGTCCCAAAGATGCTGGGCCTTGAAGAGGTCGAACTCCACATAGAGGATGGTCAGATTTTTCCAGCCATTGGTCCTAATGGCCTCAAGGTGATTTCAATGGCATTCCTAATTGAGGATCCGGATAAGCCAGTTATTTGGAGGGGCCCGATAAAGTTGGGAGCGATTCAGCAGTTCATTGGCGATGTCGCCTGGGGGGAATTGGACGCTCTGATTATTGACTTCCCGCCAGGGACGGGCGATGAACCACTAACTGTAAGTCAGACTCTGCCAAACTTGGATGGAGTGGTAATTGTAACAACCCCCCAAGAAGTCGCACTCTTGGATAGCAGGAAATCAATTAATTTCGCCAAGACGATCAATGTTCCAGTACTGGGAGTGGTTGAGAATATGAGCGGATATACCATTTCAGGCACAGCTCCTGCTGGCTCCGAGGTTTCTGTCACCGGTCCGAATGGTGTCCCCTTGAATGCCAGAGTAAACGAAGAAGGAAAGTGGGAAATAAAACTCGACCTCTTCAAATCAGGAGGGGGCGAATCGTCAGCGATCGACTTACAGGTCCCATTTTTGGGGGCATTGCCATTTGACCCAGGTGTTGTCAGGGGCGGTGATGACGGCGTTCACAGAATAGTTGCCGATCCCGAGGGAGAAACCGCCAATGCGTTCGACTCCGTCGTCGAGGAGATTCTGGAGCAGCTAAGCAACAGTGCCCCCCCAGATGTCAAGATAACCTGATTTCTTGAATATCCCGCAGGGGTCGAATTCATTGAGGACCCTTATCCCCGGGTATATTGGAAATGGCAGTAGGCAGTGGCATATACATAACCTGGATTACAGGCGCGATACTGCTCAGTATAGCGATGATGCCTCTTTTCAAACCCCCCTACGCAAAAGTTAGCGCAGAGGGTTTCGTGGATATGTTCAGAAGATACTGGGCACACATGTTCGTCGTATTCTCGGTGTATCTGTGGAAAGATCTCCTTGATGGCCTCGATAGAGTCCTCATGGCAAACACCCAACTAGACATGACACCATATGTGTATGCAGTAGAAGGGGATGTGGTACTCTGGATTCAAGAAGGGTTCAGGAGCCCCTTACTTGACTTCACACTGACACACTTCTATGTCATGGGTTTCATGACAGCAACTTTCGCCTCATTCCTCTACCCAATCTACTTTGATGATCGGCACATGGCAGATAGGGTATCTCTGTCCATGTTCTGGGTCTACATCCTTGCCATACCATTCTACCTTTTCTTCAATGTGAGGGTCACAGGAGACCACATACCGGCCATGGAAACAATAGCCTATGATCTGACACCTGAGATACATAACTGGTTCACCAGGATTGACCCCTTCACAAATGGAATGCCCAGTCTCCACATCGGACTCCCGCTAGCTATTTGGCTAACAATGGGCAGATGGGATGAGGACGGCCGCTGGAACAGGTATAGGACCATACTACTCGCCTTCATTTCGTTGACCGCTTTCGCAATAGTCTATCTGGGAATCCACTGGTTCGCAGATATAATCGGTGGAATGATCATAGCAATTCTCGCTGTCGAGGTCACCGACAGAACTCATACAAGCATTTGGAGGGTTGCCGATGAGAGAATTTTCACTAGGAGGCTAGCGCGCCTTCTCGATGACCCTTCCGAGTTCTTGAGAAGAATGACTTCCGACATTAGGGATTTCGTAAGGCCATTCAAGGAACCGAGCAAGAAACAGACCAGCCTCTTCATTGCACTACTCTTGTCTTCTACAGGAACCGTTCTCCTATGGGACGCAACTCATCAGGACTTCCCAGTCGAGGGGGTAGAGTGGCCGAAGTCAGCGGCAGGGTCAGACGGCTGGCTCGTTGGCGTCGAGGTAGACCCCGTTTTGGACGGAATTGATGATGTTGAGATCACCGCATGGAATGTTAGCGACGAGGAGAGCTACAAATTGGGCGGGGAGCCTTGGAACGAACCCCCTTCTGTTGAGGTGGCAGGCTCCTTCCTAGCCCTCTCGAGTGAGCACAGAATAGACTTCTACAACCTCGAAAGCAACGAACAGGACCCGTTCTCCCCGCTATTCTCCAGAACCGAGCAAATCTCGATAATATCTTGCGACATAGGCGAGGATGAAGTTGGGAATCCGTTGGTGGTCATCTTATCCAACGACTCTGTACTAACATTGGATATGGACCAAGTAATTACCCAATTCACAGACATAGACCGTCTCTCGGACATAGTGGAGGTTTCAGGAAATATGATTGCTTGGTCAATGTCAAACTCAACAACCCCTACAATCTCAATGTCCTCCTTTTCCAATCCCCTTTCGACAAGTACTATCACCCTGAACGTCGAAGCAGATGAGGCCGACGACCAGTTCCTCTCGGAGTCTTCAGACACCCCTGTAGTCTATGAGGGCGCCTCGGTAGTAGAAATAGCCATGGACAGAGACTCAATTGTTGCTGTAGTCGATGTAGGTCCGGTAAATAGGACAGTTTTCGTAGACATATCGACAGGAGAGCAGATCCTCCTCTCAACTCCGATATGGGAGTCATCTTCACCGAGTGTAGACCACGGATTCGTGGCCTTCCTACAAATCCCTAGATTCGATCCTTCAACAGGACCTGGAGAGGAATCAGGACCAAATCAGGTATATCTCTATGACATTTCAGCCAATCATACTAGACAGATCTCCTTCGATGAAGACAAGACACACTCCAATCCACACATCCTACTCGGCGGAATAGGTTGGATAGTAACTGACTCCGAAGGATTATCAGAGCTCAATTGGCATGACTTGGAGGAAACTTTCGAGCCCTACTCTTCGGTACTTCTGCAAGTCTCTACACTCTTGCTGATTCCACTTCTCTTCATCTGGGCTAGTCAGAATCAGTCGGAGAAGAAGGACGAATAGCTACTCGGCTAGCCTGAACATCTCCTCTAGGTTCCGTTGTGCACGTTCAATTATTTCCGGAGCTATCTCTATGATCTGATCTTCTCTTGGATCTTTCAATGCCTGTAGAATATCCTCCAACTGCGTGGCTTTCATGTACCTGCACATTACACAGGCCCCAAGCAAGTTCAATTCTTCTTCAGACTCCGCCAACACTCGTTCCGCTGTTCCGCACTCAGTGATTAGCATCACATCCGGACGTCCTTCCGAACCGAGCCTGAGTGCCTCCTGTATCAGCTTCTCAGACGACCCGACAAAATCCGCCTCTTCCAGAACATCGGCCCCGCATTCAGGATGAGCAAGGACAGCTAGATCACTCCCAACCTGCCTTCTCCACTTCCTTACCTTCTCTCCCGTGAATACGGCATGAACCTCGCATTCACCATCAAAAACGATCACTTCCTTCTTGCCTTCAAGCGCCTTTTGCAAATGCGCGCCCATGAATCTATCAGGAACAAAGATTAGACGATCTCCGGGCAATTTCTCGCATATTCTCAGGTAATTGCTGCTAGTCACACTTACGTCGCACTCGGCCTTAACCGCTGCCGTTGTGTTGATGTAGCAAGCAACTGGGACTCCTGGGTACTGTTCACGCAAGTCAACTACGTCCTGTGCCGTGATTCCATCCGAGAGGCTGCATCCCGCCTCTGGAGAGGGGTGAATCACAGTTTTATGGGGACTCACGATTTTCGCAGTTTCTGCCATAAATCTCACACTGGAGAATAGTATGGTCTGCTGAGGAGCATCACGAGCCGCCTTAGATAACGTGTATGAGTCGGCGACCTCATCAGCAACACCGTAGATGATGTCAGGCGTTTGGTATGTATGGGCAATCAGGAATACGTCCTTTTCCTCCTTCAGCCTGTTAATTTCTAACGTCAAGGGGGCAATCTTGAGACAAGCGCTCAACGGCCATCTCTGATGCTGTTTGATAGTTCGCTGCAATCTAATAGCTTCTTCTCGGATTTCTTCGACTGAGAAAATAGATGAATCTACTTGGGAGTTCGGGATTGGTATAGCCGGCAGGGGCAGACTCATCCAATTTCGCGTCATGTGCAACCGCTTTCAAGGTATGCGGCCTCCCGGAGTCATGGCCGGAGCGTCGTATAGCCCATGGTCCTTCCAAACGAAGGTACACGAGGGCGCTGAGGCAATAGTCTCCAAGGGAGAGTGGCTCGGTAAATCGGCAATGATGAAGTTACGCAAACCAAAGGGCTACAGGCATCCCGATTTGGATACCAGACTAACAAAGAGTAGAATGGCTGTCGAGGTAAGGGCCCTATCTTTATTGCAGAAGAGGAATTTTCCTTCTCCCCAATTGCTCCACGTCGACCAACAAGAATCGATGATTATTATCTCAGAAATGAAGGGATCACCACTATTTGATGCGATGGTGAATCGAAACATGAAACAAGGCACCCTGCACAGGGTGGGGGAAACTATCCGCAGGATGCACGAGAATGGAGTTTCCCATGGGGACCTTACCACGCACAACATCATGGTTGACAATGATGGAGTTGTTTCCCTAATCGACTTCGGTCTGGCAAAAATTTCTCCCGAGCTCGAAAGTCTCGGACAGGATCTCCAAGTCCTCAATGAATGTCTGACGGCCAGTCACTCAGACTACCCTGAGGCTATGGAGGAGGTTGTAGGGGGCTACTCTTCTTCCAACAGAAGTGTTCCCGATGTGGCCGAATCAAGCGAGGTTACGAGGCGATTTGACGAAATTCGTAACAGAGTCAGGTACCTGGGGTAGTGAAATGAGAATTATTTTCGTGACGAGCAACAATGGAAAGGTATCAGAGGCGTCAAAGATTTTCGCCCCATTGGGGCATGCTGTGGAACAATTCCTTAACGATGGGATCACACCACAATTCTCGGAACCACAATCCGAAGGGATCGAGGAAGTCACAATCTCGAAGATGGAGCAGGCCCTAGTTATGACGGGAGGGCCGGCTGACGATGACACCGCATTGATGGTTGAGGACGCAGGACTATTCATCGAATCACTAGGAGGATTCCCCGGCCCCTACTCTTCATATGTCGAGGAGAAGATAGGTCTGGATGGAATTCTGCGCATAATGAATGGCGAGGAGAACCGGAATGCCGAGTTCCGAGCAGTAATTGCCTTCCACTACTTGGGACAGACTCATATTTTCAGAGGCAAGTGCGAAGGATCGATAGATCTGGAGAAGAGAGGGAAGGGCGGCTTTGGGTACGATCCAATATTCGTACCATTCGACTCAGACGGGCGAACCTGCGCAGAGATGTCGGCGGTAGAGAAGTCTTCGATCTCGCATAGAGGTAAGGCCCTGAATAAGCTGTTAGAATTTCTAGCACCCCCGTCAATGTGAAGGCTCACCCCCTCCTCTCAGGCGCCGGAGATAACGTGGCGTCGCTTACTCGCATGATCAATTGGGCCGCTCTAATTGTAGGGACGGGACTATTCCTCATGTTCCAAGGCGAGGTGGATTTACCGCCCAGAATCGCTGGAGCAACGGTTCTACTGGCCCTTGCCTCACTGCTTATTTTCACTGGAAGGTCACCAATACCTAAGCCCCCTGAGAAGGCATATGATGAATCAGAGGAAGAAGAAACAGAAATCCCCGCCCCTGTAGTGGTGGAAGGCGCTGTAGAAATTCCTCAGGACGTAGAAATGACAAGAACTAGAGGCAGGAAGCAAGCCCCTCCAATGCCCACTCCCCCCTCTCCCGTAATCATTCCACCCCCTAGTGCGGCCGATTTGCCGATCCCCCCCTCGACTCCTTCGCAGCAACCCGAGCAACAGACAATGGAACCCCTGCCTGAAGGTACGACGGTCGCGCAGAGATACGTCGCTTCTGGGGATGCTGAGTCAGAACAGGAAAGTGAAATCGAGCAGCATGTAGCAAGAGAGAGGGAAAGAAGGGCCGAGATACTCTCAGGAATTGAAAGGGAACGTCGAATGAGGCTGGCTGAGCGTAGAGCGGCCAAGGCTAGAATGTGGTCCGAAGTAGAGGATGGTGAGGATCTGGCAAAGCTGCTCAAGGAGGAGGGACACGGCCTCACCCTGTATGAGGAGCCAGAAAACCCCGACAAAGGAACCCCTCTGGGAATATCCTATGTTAGGATAGACGATGAGAGGATTCTGATGGTAAAGTCTCCATTGTACATCCCAGAGAAGGAGGCCCCGGCCGAGGATGAACAGATAGCAAATCCTCCACCCCCTGGGATGCCACCTCTTCTTCCTCCGAGCGACATTCCTCCACCCCCTGGGATGCCACCCCTGCCGTTCCCGCCTCCTCCTGTTTCCGAAGACTGACTGTGATACTTTCAAGCGCCAGTCACCACTGGGACTCACATGACAAACGACGCGTTGTTGGTCGAAGACGTACCATTAGATGGCTCTAACCCGCCTGGTGGTGTGATTTCCGTATGGACTCTGAACAGGCCCGAGAAGCTCAATGCTCTGAATAAGCATTCGCACATTGCTATCAAGGAGCAGTGCTCCAGAGTGGAGTCGGATGAGAATGTCAGGTGCATAGTCATCAGAGGGGCCCCTCCTCCCTCTCCGGAGGAAGGTAAGAGGAAGAAGCCAGCCGCTTTCGCTGCTGGTGCAGATATTTCTGAGTTCTCTGGAAAGAACTCCGACGATGTCAGGCCATTCTTTGAAGACAATGCTTGGGAGGCCGTTTGGAATCTGTCTAAGCCAACAATAGCAATGGTGGACGGATTCGCTCTTGGAGGAGGCACTGAACTTGCTCTCTCATGCGACATCAGAATCGCTTCAGACAGGGCCAAATTTGGGCAGCCTGAAATCAATCTAGGGTTAATTCCCGGCGGCGGGGGGACTCAGAGGCTATGCAGACTTATTGGCTATGGCAAGGCAATGGAGATGGTACTTACGGGAGACATGGTCGATGCAGAAGAGGCATTGAAAATAGGACTAGTGAATAAGGTGGTGGGCCCAGAAGATCTTGAAAATTCTGCAATGGATATGGCACAAAATATTGCTATGAAGTCCCCCTACACAATCAAGGTAGCAAAGAGGGCGGTCCGTGCCTCGCTGGAACTCCCATTTAGTGAAGGCGTTCTCACCGAGAGATCCGAGTTCGTCGCCCTGTTTGACACGGAGGACAAGGAGATTGGGGTTCAAGCATTCCTGGAGAGGAAGGAAGCAGAGTGGGTAGGAAATTGACCAAACTAGCGTTCCTATCTTTGGATTGCCTTGATTTCTAGAAACTCTTCCAGGCCGTGGGAACCAAGCTCCCTTCCATTGCCTGAGAGCTTGTAACCACCGAATGGAGCACTGATGTTGAAGGCACCGCCATTAATGCTGACTTGCCCAGTCCGTATCGCTCTGGCAACTCGCATGGCCCTCTCTTCATCTCCGGACCAGACGCCACCCGAAAGCCCATACTCAGAGTCGTTAGCCATCGAAATCGCCTCCTCCTCGGTCTCATAGGTGCTTATCGACAACACGGGTCCGAAAATCTCCTCTCTGAATACGGTCATCTCTGGAGTTACGTCAGCGAAAACCGTAGGTCTTACGAAGAACCCCTTGGACAATCCCTCAGGCATCCCCTCTCCCCCAGAAACAACAGTTGCACCCTCGGCTATTCCGGATGCAATGTAACCACTGACTGACTCCTGCTGCCTTGCTGATACCATTGGGCCGCACCTCATGCTCTCATCCATTGGATCGCCCACAGTGTATCTTTCCATGGTGGACGAGATTACTTCGACGACTTCGTCCCGAGCAGACGCTGGAACGATTAGTCTGCTAAGGGATGAGCATTCCTGGCCCGAGTTGTTGAAACAGGAATAGACTGCCATCTTCGCAGCCTTTTGGATATCAGCGTCATCAAGGATAACGTTCGCACTTTTGCCTCCCAATTCCAGAGTCACTCGCTTGACTGTGGGAGCTGCTGCCTTGGATACGCTAACTCCCGCGGCAGTAGATCCGGTAAAACTCATCATGTCTACATCAGGGTGTGTTGCCAGAACGTCGCCTATGTCCCTCCCGTGTCCAGAGACAAGATTGAAAACGCCCTTTGGAAGTCCTACATCATCGATTATGTCCGCTAAAATGAATGCATTGAGTGGCGCCTCCTTAGATGGCTTGAGGATCATCGTACACCCTGCAGCGAGAGCTGGAGCAACCTTCCCGATAATCTGGTGTAGGGGAAAGTTCCAGGGCGTTATCATTCCAACAACCCCGATTGGCTCCTTCACCACCAGGGAGTTTCGTATCTCCTCCTCCCACTCGAATGAGTC
>CETG01188174.1_pt1 | contig 36679 bp, 34 predicted proteins | sample 361471 | NCBI WGS metagenome assembly CETG01 (sample SAMEA2622696, study PRJEB7988) | marine metagenome | isolation source: saline water (ENVO:00002010), including | reverse complement strand
AACTATCAAAGCAGAAAATAAAAAACTTACTATAAAAGTAAAATATATATTTCTTGAACAAATCAGTACTATCAATATCGACAAAAAACCAAATCCTCCTGATATAGTTGGTACTAACTTATGATAAGCTCCTGAAGCTTGAGAAAATCCTGCTAAACCTGCTATAGCTCCTGCTATAAAAAAAGAAAAAAGGATATAATTTCCAGAGCTAAAATAAAATCTTTTAGTTGCTATCTCATTAGTTCCTGTTGCTTTCAATCTTAGACCAAAAGAAGTATATCTTAGAACAAAATTACTTAAAACATAAAAAATAAATATAACTAACACCATTAAAAGAGGAAATTCGCTTTGACCTAATGTAGGAATCCATGAAGCTTTATCAAAAATATCCGTTCCTCCAGTTGAAGCAATACCTTCTCTTTTCCATGGTCCGATAATAAGATAAATTACAATACCTGAAGCTACAAAATCTAATCCTAATCCACTAAAAATCTCATGAACATTTCCCTTGACTTTCAGTAGACCACATATCAAACCCCAAGTTCCTCCAAAACCTATAGCAAAAATCATCTGAATATAAGGAGATATGATACTTTCTGCTAAAAAAGATCTGGCTATTAATGTTGCTCCAACTGCCCCCATTATGATTTGTCCCTCTATTCCTATGTTCCACATTCCAGCAGAAAATGTATAAATCAAAGCTAAAGATGCCAAAGAAATTGGGACCCAAACTAATAATGTTCTAATTAATTTTGAGTAACTCCCTAAAGAACCATAGAAGATAGATTCAAATATTTGTAAAGGTGAAGTTCCAAACAAAAATAGAACAAAAAATATTATAGATAAAACTAACGCTAATCTAACAATATTTACAGTAAGTATGTCGAATCCATTATTCATTCATTAATACCTGAAACATAATTAATTATCATTTCTTTAGTTAGATTTTTTTTATGGTCAACATTCATAATATATTTACCTGAAACAGATATTATTACATCAGAATATTGCCAAATTTCATCTATATCTGTAGAAGAAAATAATATTGCAATATCTTTATTCTTTCTATCCAGTATCATTTCCCAAATTATATTTGCTGAATTTAGATCAAGCCCTCTAGTTGGCTGTTCTAGTAGTAAAATAGATTGACTCTCAGGCATCAAAGAAAGCATTAATCTTTGTTGATTTCCTCCGGATAATTCATTTACCTCATTTCTCAGTTGTGCTTTTATATTGAATTCTGAAATTTTATTATTAGCATTTTGAGTAATATTTTTCCAGTTTAATATTTTGGATCTTGAAGCTTCCGACAAACCATAATGCTCAAGAACACTTAATTCACTAAATAATCCTCTTTCAATTCGGTCTGCTGGCATGTAATAAAATAATTTTTCAGACATCTTTTTTTTTGAATCAACAATTATTTGAGTACTAGATAATTCATGAGTAAAAAAATTTTTTACAAAAAGATCATTATAAGAACCTTGTAAACCAGCAATTCCAATGATTGAACCATATTGAAAGATTTCCTGAAAAAAACTATTATCATGCTTTTTCAAGTCGGTTTTTTCATAATTTATTTGAAATTGTTTGTTACTTGAAGCTTGAACCAACTCCAAAGAATCATTTTTTGTATTTTCGAACATCGCCTCAATAATTTGTTCTGTTTTGAAAGGCTTTAGAATAGACTTAACAACCTTACCTGCTTTTAAGATTGTTCCTGAATCACATATTTCAATAATCTCATCTAATTTATGCGAGACAAAAATAATGATAATACCTTCTTTAGAGAGAGTTCTCAGAGTTTGAAACATCATTTTTTTTTGCTCAAGAGAAAAGGCGCTTGTTGGTTCATCTAGAATGATGATTTTTGCTCCGTTATAAAGCAATCTTATAAGTTCAACTTGTTGTCTTTCTCCTATAGAAAGTGAATTTGTTCTTTGAGAAAAATCAAAATTAATATTATATTTCTTAAAAAGCTTAGAAATTGAATCTGAAGTTTTGCTTAAATTCCGGAATGGATTTTTATCCTTAATTCCAACAAGGAAGCTCTCTAAAATAGATAAATTTCCAAAATCAAGAGGGTCTTGATTTAAGAGACCTATTCCACCTTTTATTGACTCTTTAGGAGAACCAAGTATTAATTTACTATTATCAATAATTATTTCTCCACTGTCAGGCGTGATCTGACCAGAAATAATCTTAACAAGAGTTGATTTTCCAGCTCCATTTTCTCCTAAAAGAGCATGAATACCCTCATTGATAGAAATTTTTATTTCAGAATTAGCCCTTATTTCTCCAAAGCTTTTGGATATATTTTTTATTTCTATCTTCATAAAAAAGTGGGCTTCTCAAATTGAGAAGCCCAATAACTTTTATTCACTGTCTCCAGTCATACCTTCAAGAAGTTGTGATGTATACCATATTTGAAAATCTGAAGCCTCTTCTCCATCTGCCAAAAATTCTGATCCATCTTGAAAATTCAATGGCCCTGTAAAGAGATTGATTTCATCAGATGACAATTGGCTAATAAAAGCATCTAATTTGGAAACTTCATCTGTAGTTAATCCATCACCTGTATTCCATCCAATTGTGGAACTATCTTTATCATTCATATTATCCCAGTTGGGACCACTCCATACAAATTCACCCTCAAATTCTCCATGACCAGCCTTCATAGCTGCATTAAGATACTCTGGTCCCCAGTTAAAATAAGGAACACCTAGACAAACCTCAGGTGAAGTATCACATGAAGCCTCATAATCATATCCAACTACATATACATCCTCTCCTTCTGCTGCTCTCTGTCCTGTAACAACTAAAGCCTCAGGGGTATCAATATGAGAAATAATAACATCTGAACCTCCATCAAAAAATTCATTAGCAACTTGAGTTGGGTCTGATGTCACACCAGGAATATGGAACCAAAAACCAATCCATACAACCTCAAACTCTAGTTCAGAATCACCCTCATAACAATGTTTTGCTCCAAGGTAAGCTGCATTAGTCAATCTTCTAGTTTCATCATTAATTAGTGGACCTAGGAAGCTTATTTTTCCAGTCTTAGTCTTCAAAGCTGCAGCACATCCAGCAATCATCTTTCCGTACTCCATTTTTCCCATAATATTTCCCAAGTTACTAAGATCTTCTCGATATGCTTTACCTTCACTCCAAGCACTATCTCCAGAAGCCCAAATCATAGGAACATCAGGAAATTTTTCTGCTGCTGCTAAAATTCCATCTTTCATATCGTCGGAAGTAGCAAAAATCAATTGAGCACCCTCGTCTATCATATCTGAGGCAACTTGATCAACAGTTAAGTTAGGGCTATCTGCAGGGTTTATCATATCTGCTACAATCATTTCTGCTCCAGCAATTTCTTCGATATATTCACCACCCTCAAAGTGGGCTTGAGACCACCCTTTGTCATCTCTTGGCCCAACAAGAATCATTCCAAACTTAAATGATCCATGATCATCATCATGATCATCAGAATCCTTCGATTCTTCAGCTGTGTTATCAGTGCTAACCACTTCAGTAACTTCTTCTTCCTCAGTACATGCAAATATAGAGAAAATAAGAATTGAAATTAAAAACAATTTTAAAAAAATCTTCATAGCTAATTCCTTAATTGAAATTTTATTTTGATAAGAAAACAATAACATTTTCCGAAAAAAAATATCATAAAAAAATCAATTAATTTGTTACTAATATATTAATTTTTTTCTGATAAAAAAAATTTTAAAATAAATAATCTAAATACTTATATATACTATATATAGAGATAAATAAATTGGAGTTCAAATGGCTGGACAAAAAGAAAAAGTTACTTTCGAAATTCAAAAAGATCTAACACAAATGCTAGAATCTGCTGCAGAAAAATATGATTTGCCAAGCGTAGATAAAGCATTAAGATGCATATTAGATTACGTAGCTACTGACGGTGATTGGGATGAAATATTCGACGAAGTAAGATGTATAAGATGCGGTAGCAAAACTGGTTGGGAAGAATAATTCATAAGCTACTTTATTTTTTAAAAATTTAACTATGAAAAAAATTATTTTATTTTCAATTTTCTTTATTTTGTTATCTCTGGGTTGTAGAGGAGAAAAAACAGTTGATAAAGCGATAGAAAAAATTGATTTACCGAAGGTTCAAAAAGGTGTTCCTGCTGCTCCAGAAATAATAAAAAAAAATGTAGAAACTACCGTAGAAGTTTTAAGAGAAAAACCTAAGCCTATAAGAAAATTAAGGATATTTAATCCAACACCTACTCCGACTGGAAGAATTTGGCCTGTAATAGATAAAATCAAAAAGAATGAACCCAGAAGAATAGTTTATGAGACTACAGAAAATACTATATCTTTAGCTGAAAAAACTTTAGGCAACATATTAGATTTAGCTTTTAATCCAACCTCAACTCCAACACCTCAAGATCAAACTAAATTAAATCCTAAATCATTAATAGAAACAAAGATTGAAGCTACTAAAACAGAAAATCCCAACTTAAGATCTTCAGGTATTAATATGACAAGAGATGCTTTTTTAACTATGGATGACATGTGGTTTGAAGATTTAGGTAAAGAAAAGGTTATGGGGGATGTAGATGGCCTCCAATGGGGAAGATTATTGATATCTGAAAATGAATCTTTTAATATAGGACAAGAAAAATTTGCAAATATGTTTTCTGTTGGTTCAATCCAGGATGAGATTGGTTATTTCTACAGTACTCAAAGTGGTTATGCAAATCCAGATATTAAGTATGGTTACGTCGTTGATGGAGGTGAAGGTCTTTGTGGAAGTAACCATAACGGATATCAAGGATATATGACTCAAAATGGAAATATGTCTAATGTAACTTGGGGAGTCTACGATGGAGTAATTTCTCCAATCGCTGAAGGAGCTTTCAGTTATGAGCGAATTATAAATGAAGTTTTAAAACCATTAAAGGATGAAGTTTATACTATAACTTTCGGAACAAGAGCATCGAATTGTTATCAAGGACAACTCCTATTTTTACAAGGAGGTAAACTTGGAATTATAGATCCCATAAAAATGACTAATGATGGGAAACTTTTCATTAACTGGTGGCTAGTAGATATTGATCTTGGAATGAGATCTATGAAAAGAGAAAAAACATTTAATGATCTTTTTGAACAAAAGGATTTTTTTAATGACTTCTATGGACCTCCAGGTTTAAAAGTTCAAGTCAATGATGATATCCATTACTCTGGAGAGTACAAGTATCATTCTCAGATAAATAATAAACCTGTATGGATAAATAGAGAGTGCGGCGATGCAGGCTCGCAATATCAATATTGTTATATTTTTTGGTATCAAGATATTCATAGGGCAAGAGATGATGATGGAACTTGGGTTTTACAACCTGTACTACCAAGTAATGAGTGGAAAGCTCATGCTTATACAGACGCTGATTGGCCATGGGGTGGTGGTTGGACAGATAATATTGTAGGAGTATGGGGTAGATGATAGCCAATTAATAATTTTTTACTCAAAGAATATAGAAAATAAATTATAACTTTCATAATATCTTTAAGAACCTAATAGTAATTTCTAAAAAGGATAAAAAGATGTCAAATAAAAAACCAAACTTCATTGTATTTTTAACAGATGACCAAGGATACGGAGATCTTTCTTGTATGGGTGCAACTGATTTCAAGACTCCTTCTCTTGATAAATTAGCTTCTGAAGGAGTAAGATTTACTGATTGGTACACTAACTGCCCTGTATGTAGCCCTGCTCGTGCTGCACTTCTTACAGGAAGATATCCAGGTAATACAGGTATCAGAGGTATATTACCTGGACATAGAAAAGCAAAAGGTTTACCAGAATCTACACCAACACTAGCTAAAATCCTAAAATCAGAAGGATACAACACAGCAATGGTAGGAAAATGGCACTTAGGATTAGAAAAAAAATCTAGACCTAATAGTCATGGTTTTGATGACTGGTTTGGTTTTTTAGCTGGTAATGTAGATTACTACTCACATATTTATTATTACGGCGCAAATACTAAAGACAATATTCTTCCGCAAGTAAACCCAACTCATGACTTATGGGAAAACCAGGAAGAAGTGTGGATGGATGGAGATTATTTCACCGAAATGATAACTGATAAATGTATAGAATATCTAAGAAAAATGACCTCTGAAGGTAAACCTTTCTTCTTGTATGTTCCATTTAATGCTCCTCATTATCCTATGCATGCTCCGAAAAAATATATGGATAGATTCTCTCATCTTCCTTGGGACAGGCAGGTAATGGCTGCAATGCTTAGTGCAATGGATGATTCTGTTGGAAATATAATGGATGAATTAAAAAGATTAGGTGTTGATGAAAACACACTAACATTTTTTACATCTGATAATGGACCATCAAGAGAAACTAGAAACTGGCTAGATAGTACATTAGATCCTTATTATGGAGGAACAGCAGGAAAATTTAAAGGTCATAAAGGAAGTTTATTTGAAGGGGGAATTAGAGAGCCTGGAATAATGCACTGGCCAGGTAAAATTCAAACAGGAGTTGTGTCCAGCGAGCCATGTGCTTCTATGGATATTGCTCCAACTATTTTAGATGCCGCTGGAGTAAACTTGAGTGATCATTATTTAGACGGGAAAAGTCTAATTAAGTTAGCTAATGGAAAAGATTCAAATTCAGATAGAGTAATATTTTGGGAATACTTGGATCAAACTGCTGTTAGAAAAGGTAAGTGGAAGCTTGTACTAAAAGGTAAGCTAATCGAAGCATATGGACCAGTACCAGAGGTTCATCTTTCAAATTTGGAAGAAGATATTAGTGAATCTATAAATCTGGCTGATAAGGAGCCTGAAATTACAAAAGAACTTACAAAATTAGCTGAAGATTGGCGAAATCAAATTGAGGAAAAATGGATTTCTGAGTACGGCGCTCCAAGTGAAGAGCAAAGACTTAATACTCAAATGGGAATTAACTAATATGGGAAAGAAAATAGTAATTATAGGTGGAGGGGTTGTGGGTATGAGTACAGCTTTCCACCTAGCAAATAATGGAATAAAAGATATAACGATTATTGAAAAAGATTCAATAGGTAGTGGATCAAGTTCTCAAGCAGCAGGAATAGTTACTTGTCTTCAATGGAATGCAACTTCGGTTGTAGCTCGAATGAAAACTTTAGATTTATTTGAAAATTTTAGCAAAGTTTTAGATGGGTATACTTTCCAACAAGTTGGTTGCCTTAATTTATCTACAAAATCTGATTATGATGAGGGTGCTGATTTGCGTGATTTGCATGACAGATTAGGTGCAAAATATGAGACTTTCATAGGTAAAGAGCTAACTGAAAGATTTTCCGATGTAAAAACACAGGATGATGAGTATGGAGTACTGGATCCTAGAGGAGGTTATAGTGAACCTCATACTTATATTCCAGCTCTTAGAAAAAAAATAGAAAGCATGGGTGTAAAAATACAAGAAAATGAGAAAGTAAATAACTTTATTTTCAAAGGCAATAGAATAAGTGGAATAATAACTTATTCTAAGACTGATAACGCAGAAAGAAAATATTTAGCAGATGATGTAGTTTGCGCAGTAAATGCTTGGACTAATATACTCCTTGATTCAATTGATTTTAAGGTACCTATGAAAAATTTTATTCATGAGAGATTTGTCACTGAACCTTTCGATAGAGAATTAAGTCTTCCAGCAATAAATGATAGGGTTTATCAAAGTTATGTAAGAGGAACAGAAGATAATAGAATTTTAGTAGGAACTTCTCAACATAACCCAGAAAATTTCTTAATAAATGATAGAGATTTTAATATAGAGGAACTCAAACCTCATCACGATGCTTTAGATTTTCTTAAAGAATCATTTCAGCATAGAGTTCCTATTATTAGGGATAAAAAATGGGATTATCACACAGTTGGACTGATAAGTGTAACTGCTGATGCTACCCCAGTTATTGGCCCTGTTCCCAATATAGAAGGATTTTATCTTTGTTCAAATTTTCATTCAGGTGGATTTGCTTACAATCCTGTTGCAGGTTTACTAGTTACAGAACATCTTCTATTTGGAAAAACAAGTATTGACTCAGATAGTTATTTGCCTAGCAGATTTAAGGACTTCAAAACAAAATTATACTTAGATAAAACTCATAAACTAGAAGATTTAGAGGTTAAGAGACACTAAATAATATATTATTTTTATATAAATTAGAGGATTATAAATGGAATTTTTAGATTCTATAAAACAAACTTATAAGAGATCTCTAGATTTTACTGGAAGAACTGGCAGATCAGAATTTTGGTGGTTTAAGTTATATTTTTGGGGTGGATTATTCATATGGAGCATAATTGATTATCTACTTTTTGGCTTTATAATTTGGGATCCATATTCTGACTTTGGTTGGCTTGGAGCAATTTGGATAATTTTAAACTTACTTCCTTATTTTTCAATAAATAATAGAAGACTTATGGATACAGGAAAAGGTAATTGGAAAATAAAGCCATCTTGGCTTTTACCTATAACATTCATAATATTACAAATTTTACTTGTTCTATTTATTATTATTGGGTGGATAATTCTATGGGTTTGGTGGAGCGAAGAATCATATGAATCTGACCCAGAAAAAAGACCTATAGGAATACCTCAATAGAAAGGATTTGATTTATGGCACAAAAACTAAAAAACAAAATAGCTATTGTTACTGGAGGTAATAGTGGCATAGGAGAAGCAACAGCAAAACTTTTTGCCCAAGAAGGTGCAAAGGTAATCATCATGGCAAGAAGAGATGAAGAAGGTAAAAGAGTTGAAAATGAAATAAAGGATAACGGAGGAGTAGCAAATTTCATTAAGTGCGATGTAGGTGATGAAAAAACAGTTAATTCAGCAGTAGAAGCTGCTGCAGGCTTGTACGGAAAAATCAATATTCTTTTCAATAATGCAGGTCATGGTGCTGCAGGAGATTTTCCTAATTCTAAAACAGAAGATTGGAATACTGTAATAAATAATAATTTGAATGGTACCTTTTTTGTATCAAGAGCAGTTTGGCCAATAATGGAAAAATCAGGAGGAGGAGCAATAGTGAATATGTCATCACTAGCAGCTCAAAGAGGTTTTTCACCAAAAATGAAAGAGGTTTTTGGAACCACTGCCCCATCCTATTACGTAGCTAAAGCAGGAATCGATGCCTTAACTAGATATATGGCTGGAGTTGGAGGAGATAAAAATATAAGAGTAAACTGTATCAGACCTGGACAAATCATGACTCCAGGTGCAACTAGAGGAACCATTAACGACCCTGATGGAGGTCATCACGTTTTTGAATCAATGTTTGATTTAACTCAAATTATACCAGGACCTGGATACCCAAATGATGTAGCTAACTTAGTTCTTTTTCTAGTTAGTGAAGATTCAAGATTTATAACATCAGAAATTATAAATATTGATGGTGGAGTAGCAGCAAAAATATAGTTCTATTTATATGGATAAACCTATGAAAATAAAAGCTATTTTTTTTGATGTTTTTGGGACAGTTTTTGATTGGCATAAGTCTATTCATAATGAAACATTAATGTTTGCTAAAGAAAACAAACTATCGATTGATGAATTTTATTTTACTGATAAATGGAGAGAAGGATTTAGAGATTTACAGTCACAAGTTGCTTCAGGAAAAAGGAGTTATTTATCAATGGATGATATCCATTTTGAAGTATTATTGGAACTTTTTGATGAACTAAAAATTGATAGCATTAGCCAAGATAAATTAGTTGAATTTAATAAATCTTGGCATAGATTAAGTCCTTGGTTAGATTCAATACCAGGTTTAACAGAACTTAAAAATAATTTTTTTGTTTCTGCACTTTCAAATGGCAATTTATCTATGCTGATAAGATTATCAAAAAACTCAAATATTCCTTGGGATTCAATAATATCTACTGAGTTATTTGGAACATATAAGCCTGATCCTGAAGTATATTTGGGTGCAGCAAAACTATTAGAAATTAAAACTTCTGAATCAATGATGGTTGCATCTCATGCATACGATCTAGATGGAGCTAAAATGTCAGGTATGAAAACTTGTTATATACATAGACCAAACGAGTTTGGAAATTATAAAAGTGAAAATTATGGAGATCTTTCTAGGTTTGATATAGTTGTTGAAAGTATAGAAGAAATAAGAGAAAAAATAAAAATTTATAAGAGAGGATAATAATGTCTGTTTACTCAATTAGTAGTATAGAAGTTAAGGATTGGGAGGCTTACAAAGAGTATATGAAGCTTGTTCCTGATGTAATTCACAAATTTGGAGGAAAATATTTAGTAAGAGGTGGAGATATAAAATCAGATACTACTTCTTGGAAACCCAAGAGAGTTGTAATTCTAGAATTTCCTACTTTGGAAGATCTAAATAATTTCAGAGATTCAGAAGAATATAAACCTGTTGCTGCAATCAGATTAAAGGCTTCTACAAGTGAAGGATTTGTAGTTGAAGGAATTTAATGAAATCTCTTAAATGGTATGGGATTCCAGTAAATATCCCAAATACTCATAAAGAATGGTTGTTCTTTTCAATAATAACTATTTTTTCCCTGTCTATTTCAATATATACATTAGTTTTTTCAACTTAAAGAAGGTGAAATTATGAAAATAACCAATATTTATAGATACCCAATAAAATCATTTACCGAGGAAGAAAAAAATGTGGTACAAATAAGTGATTTCAGCAGAATTATAGGAGATAGAATAGCAGCGTTTAGGATAGGAAATGATCATTTAAATCATGATTGGCTTCCCAAAAAAAATTATTTGTCTTTGATGCATGTTCCTCACATATCGAGAATTAAAATAAAATATATAGACTCAATAAATAAGCTTTCTCTAAAAATTCCTGATAAGGATGAAATACAGATCAGTGCATCCAACATAAAAAAAATGGAAACTTTAATCTCAGATTTTTTAAATAAAAATAAATTCGAAAAAAAATTTAATTTTATCTCAACAAATCATGGGAATATTTCATTTCACGATACAAAAGATGGACTAATTAGCCTTCATTCTTTAGCTAGTGAGAAAAAAATTAAAAATAGTTTTGAAGCAATAGAAAGAGTAAGATTCAGGAGTAATTTTATAATTGATTCTTGCGAGCCTTTTGAAGAATTAAGTTGGGTAGGAAAAACAATATCAATTTCAGAACTTAAATTTAAAGTAATCAAAATCATTAGAAGATGCGCAGCTGTAAATTGTAATCCTACAAGTGGTATCTATGACAAAAATTTATTAAGGATATTACCAAACTTAAATGGAATAGAAGAGCCATCATTCGGAATAAAACTTAAGTTGATTTCAAATGGAGGTACAATAAAAATTGGTGACAAAGTCAGTTTGATAAGCTAGTTATTTATAATTTCATACAAAATTTCACCAACTAATATAGACATCATTATCCCCCATCCTCCTCCACCAGAGGCTACATAAATTTCTTCATCACCAATCTTTTCTATATTTGGTAAATCGTCATCATTTGAAGGTCGCAAACAAGCTGTTTGGCTATGAAAATCATAATCAGTTATATTTTTAGTCATTTGAGAACCTTTTTCGATAAGATAATTCTTAGCAAAGCTAGTCTTGGATTTATCAAAATCTTTATCTTCCACAGTGGCTGCAACCCAAATAAGTCCGTCTTTTTTCTTTACTACAGAACATGGTCCATGAAGATGAAAATCTGTAAAAGTATTTTCTGGATCAGAAAGCTTAAGTATTTGTCCTTTAGAAGGAAAAATTTTCTTTCTTAAATTTATTCCTTCTAAACAACTAGTCCATGGTCCTGCAGCTATGATTAATCTTTTAGTCATGTATTTTTCTTTTGCTGAAATAACTTCAATACCACTTTTTGTAGTGTTAATCGTAGTTATCTCATTTTTTATGAAATTTCCGCCTAAATTATTAAATTGATCAAAAAGGTATTTTTGATATTTTTTTGAGTCTAAAAAAATTGTTCCTTCAAAATTTGCAATTTTATTATTTTTTAGACTCAAAATATCTGATTTTTTTTCATAAGGTTCATAAGGATTAATTGAAAAATATTTTTCTTTTGGATCAATTAAATTAATAACATTTTTTATAGCTTCATACTCTGAATCATTCTCGTAAAAATGAAGAGTAGGTTTCACTTCAAAATCAATTTGTTTTTTAAACTCAAATCCAGATTCAAAAAATTTCTTATATGCTCCTAGACTTATTTTTGCAACCTCTAAAGGTTTTGTTTCATTACCATGTCCAGCACCACCCAATATCGGATCAATTCTTCCCAGAGCATTTGAAGATGCTTCATCAAATTTAGGGTTCTTGTCTACTAGGTTAACTTCTTGCCCTTTATCTAATAAATAATTAGATACTGAAAGTCCAAAAACACCTCCTCCTAAAACTAAGTTTTCTATATTTTGAATTCTAATTTTTATGCCCTCCAAAAGCTCTTCTCATTGCAGATAAAATTTTTCCAGAAAAAGAATCTTCTAACTTAGAATTAAATCTCTCTGAGATAGAAGCATATATGCTTGGAATAGGAACAGATAAATCTATAGATTCCTTTATTGTCCATCTTCCTTCACCAGAATCACTTACTTTAGAACTATAACCAGACAAGTCTTTATCATTTTTCAATTCTTCAGAGATAAGATCAATTAACCAAGATTGAATAACAGAACCTGATCTCCAATTTGATGAAATTTCAGATAAATTAAGACTATATTTCTTTTTATTCTTGAGTATCGCAAAGCCTTCAGCAATAGATTGCATCATTCCATACTCTATTCCATTATGAATCATTTTTACAAAATGACCTGAACCTGAATCTCCCACATACAATCCTCCCTTAGATTCTTCAGTTGAAAGACAATCAAATAAATCTAATAATTCATTATAAATTTTCTTATTACCTCCAATTGTTAAACAGAAACCATTTTCTAAACCCCATACTCCACCACTAGTTCCACAATCTAAAAATTCAATCTCTTTTTTTTGACAAATAATTGAGTTTTCTATTGAATCTTTATAGTAAGAATTACCACCATCTATGATTACATCCCCAGGATTAAGTCTCTCAGATAAATCAATGATTGTTTGATTAGTAGGATTTCCACTTGGAACCATTACCCAAATAACTTTTCTACCAGTAAATTTACTTGCAAGTGTGTCTAAATCATTAACCGTTTCGAAGGTGAATGAAGAATCTTTATACAAATTTGAATTTTGATCATAACCGAAAACTTTAAATTTTTCTTGGTATAATTTTTCAGCTATTTGTCCACCCATTTTTCCTAAACCAACAACCCCTATTTCCATAATTTCCTCAATTTCTTGATAATAATTTTCTATGTATTTTATGTTTTGGATTAAATCTTATTCCTTTTCTTAACGTGACTTCAGGAACTAAAAGTTCATTTCCAATCCTTTGATTATTTTCTGCGTCAGTAAAATTAAATTTACCATCCTTTAAATGCTCTACAATGGCTATATCTGCATCTGAGTCTATTTGAATTGTTCCAATATGAGAATCCATGTTTACCGCTTCTGCTGGAATGAAAGATGATTTTGCTATTACTTCATTTAGTGATAATCCTAGTTGTAAGTATTTCGATAAAGTAGTCAACAAATCAAAAACAGGTCCCCTTGCATTATATTTGTGAATATCTGATGAAATAGTATTTGGTGCAATACCTTGATCTAAACATGCTTCAGCTACAGGAAAAGAGAAGGATCCAGCACCGTGACCAACATCAAAAATAACATTTCTATTATAAGCATCCCATGCTATGTCAATCACTTTATTATTATTATCTAGTATTCCATGTGGTCTCTGAGTGAATGCATGAGTAACTATATCTCCGGGTCTCATTTTAGGTAAAATATGTTCTAATGTATTATGAGATCCTCCTATATGAATCATGAGTGGTTTACGAATTTCTTTAGCTACTTGTAATGCTCTTTCAAAAGCTTCAATATCATTTTTTCCTACAATATCATGAGATAGCCTAACCTTAATTCCTACTATATGATCAGAGTGCAACTCAGATGCTTCTACAGCTTTTTCTACTCTTGCCCACCTAATATCTTCTAATTCCCCAATATCATTATCTAATTGCCCCATTCCAGATATATGTAAGAAGGCTAAAATTCTCGTTTTTGCTTGAGAAATTACATACTTTTGGAATCCTGAAATTGTATTTGCTCCAGATGAACCTGCATCAATTGCAGTAGTAACTCCTCTTTCTAAACAAAAAGGATCTGCCTCTACGGCTAGATGAGCAACTCCCCACCAAACATGTACATGTAAATCTACTAAACCTGGTAGAACTAGTTTATTTTCCGCTTCAATGATATCTATTGCATTTCTATCAGGGATACTAGTTTCTATAGCCCTAATTTTTCCAGATGATATTCCTATATCTTTTTTTTCTTGAATTTTATTTTTTGGATCAATGACTAATCCATTCTTAATTACCAAATCAAAAGTCATATTTCTGCCTTCTAGTAAAAAATCTCTGCATCATGTAATGGATCATAACCTATTTCTTTTTTTGGAGTTTCAATATCAAAAATACTATATTTATTTTTTGATATTACATAATAATGTGCTCCTGATCGAAGTTTTCCATCAATAAAAGTTTTATAACAGCTATCAACAAATTTTGCAGAATCTTCCTGATGACACCAAACAGTAAAGTATGCAACTTCATCAATCATTTTATTTTCAATATTTATTCCTCCCCACCTGGCTGCAATTGCATTCTTGTCGGTTGCAGCAAATCTCTGGCACCACGATTCTACATAGGCTTTTTCCAAGCCGTAATCGCCAGTTGGGCAAGGTTCAAGATTAGCATCTAGAAGTTTAGGCCATTTTTCAATTTTATTAAATTTTCTTGAAGCTATTGTTTTATACGGCTCTTTTATAAATGGGAAATAAGCTCCACCGGTAGCATGAACTGAACTTGAACCGATAATAAGTGCCTTTGGATTAATTTTCTCAACAGTTTTGAAAATTAAATCTGTCATCTTATTCATTTCAAGCAAAGGATCTTTTCTTGCTAAATAAATTATTAGATCTTTGTCCAAAATTGACTCAGATAGCTTATCACTTTCATCTGAAATATCTAGGTTTACAAATACCTCATTAGAATTTACAAAACTAGACTTATCAACAGATTTTTCATGATCTATTATAGTAAATCTATAGTTTGGATTGATTTTGGGTAGAAATTTTCTTAACCCTGAACCAATGGTACCTTTACCACCTAATAGGGCAACTTCGATTGTTGTGTTATTTTTCATTTTATAATGATTAACTATAGATCATATTTATTAGAAAAATATCGTAGAAATCAAATTGTTATTCTTTTTCTTTTGAGCCCTCTATTGATATATTAGGTAACCAATTTAACCATTCTGGTAAATACCAAGCTTTCGTACCTAAAATTTTCATAACACTAGGAACTAGTATAGATCTAACTATAGTAGCATCTATCAAAACTGCAGCTCCAAGTCCAAATCCCATAGATTGGAAAAAGGTTATTTCTCCTAATGCAAAACCTCCAAAAACGGCTACCATTATCAATGCAGCACCAGTAATAATACTTGCTGTTTTTCTTAGACCGAATGCAACAGAATTATCAGTAGAGCTTGTTTGATCATAATTTTCTTTAATTCTACTTAACATAAAAACGTGATAATCCATGGATAATCCAAATAGAATACTAAACATAAATAAAGGAAGCCAAAATTCAAGTTGATCTACTTGTTGAAATCCAATTACGTCAATCAAAAAACCCTTCTGAAAAACAAGTACCAAAAGTCCATAAGATGCACCAACTGATAACAAATTCATAATTATCGAGGCTATAGAAATAGTTATCGATCTGAAGGCTAATAATAGTAAAAATAGACTTAGGGACAAAACAATTGCAAGAACAAGAGGAAAATAATCATCAGTCATAGTAACAGCATCTACGACTTCAGCTGAGGTTCCCCCAACATAAACCTTATATTGATTTTCTGAAATTCCTTGAAATGATGAAGGGATCATTTCACTTCTAAGCCTTCTTATTGCATTAAGTGCAGGCTGATTTTGAGGATCTCCAGGAATCATTGACGTTATTTCAGCAAAATTTACACTATCTTGAATAATTACTTCAGGAGGAAGAAAAAAATCATCTTCTATCAACTTTTCTTCGAGATTATCAATAGCTTGAATAATATTTTCTGATCCAACATTTGCTTCTATAACAATATTTGCAGGTAAATTTGCCCCATAACCATATTTTTCATTAAGTAGCTCAAAACCAACTTTTATAGGTTCGTCATCCGGTAGAGCTGAAATTCCAGCAGTCCCCTTCTCTAGATCAAAATAAAAATAAGAAAGTAATAATAAAAATAAAGCCGCTATAGACATACTTAATACAGATCTTTTCATTACCTGAATTGTGATAGCATTCCAAAACCCTCCTTCATCAATTTTTGATTCGGAGTTAGTAGATAAAAATTTGATTGAGACACCCTTCTTTCTGAGAAATGAGGACAAAATTATAATAAGCATAATTATCCCAGAAACTATCAATAATTTTGGCCCCAGCTCTTGAGTTAGTGCAATAAACAAAAATCCAATAATGAATAATATAACTGTAGCTAATTTAGGAACCTCAAAACTGTTTACCTTATCTCCAAGTAATCCTACTATAGCTGGTAAAAGTGTAATACCGGCAAATACTGCTACAAAAACTACAACTATTGCACCAGTTCCTAAGGCATGAAATGTTTTTTCAGGTATAACAAACATTCCAACAAGTGCAAAAACAACGGTCAGTCCACTGAACATAACAGCTTTACCTGCGGTGGATCCAGAATTAATAATTGCCTGTAATTTGTCCAGTCCAGATTCCCTTTCTTCTCTGTATCTTGATAATATAAACAAGCAGTAGTCAATCCCCACAGCCAAACCCATCATAGACATAATATTCGGAACAAATTCATTAAGACTTACAAACTGACCAATAATAGAAATCAAGCCAACAGCTATAGTAATTGAAACGATAGCTATTATTACTGGTATAAAAGCTGAAGTTACAGAACCAAAAACTAGTGCAAGAATAATAATAGCTACTGAAATACCTATTGTTTCACCTGTTACCAAATCTTTCTCAGCCAACTCTAGGAAGGTATATTCTATGGAATCTTGTCCAATGAAATAAAAATGAAAATCTTCATTAGAATTTTCCTCGAGTAAATGAACCAGAGGCGCCACCAATTCACCTCTAACGAATGGAGCAGACATCATAACGGTGGTTCCATCTGGTGAAGGGTTTATCTGATAATCAGATACGGATCCTACGTTTTGATCTATTCCTGATTTATCTATCTCATCCTGAACTAATACAAAAAAATCTCCTATTGCTTTTGAATATTCTTCTGAAGGAAATTTATAGATTTCAGAATTAATAACAAGAAGATTATCAGAGGTTTTTTCTTGTACTTTTTCATCTGATACTTTTGGATCTGATTTTTCAAGTAAATCTTTTTTTTCTTTCTTTATTTTGTTAGCTAACAGTGATTCAGTATCTACCGTTGCTCCATCACCTCCTGATAAAGCTTGGGAAAGATAGTTCTGAGAAACAAATCCTGATAGCCCTAATAAAATCACCCAAGCCAAAATTACTATATATGGTTTTCTGGCACAAAAAGAAGTAAGAGATTTTAAATTCATATTGTCCTTGGGATTGTATAGATAATTTATATTATATTATTTAGTAAAACTCTTTGTGTTTCATAATTGTAAAATTGTCACATATTCTATTCAAAAAAAAAATTTGTGTATAAAATAAAATGACCATAAAAAGTTATCTATCTATGAAAATCAAATCAATTAAGTGTGAAATTTTAGATAATCACTATCCTTTCATTTTCGTTCATACAGACGAAGATATTATTGGTTTTGGAGAATGTTTTAGGCGTCAACCAAAGGTTACAAAATCAGTTATTGAAAATATATTAGAGCCAGCTTTATTAGGTAAGAATCCTCTAGAAACTGATAAAAGATTTAAAGATATGATGAAAGCTGGAAATGCCTTAGAAATAGGAGGGGCTATCTGGATAGCAATTGCAGGCATAGATATAGCATTGTGGGATATAAAGGGGAAGTATCTTAATAAACCAATTTACGATCTTCTTGGTGGTAAAACAAAAGAGAAAATGCCGGTTTATGCAAGCTCTATGAGGAGAGATCTCACTCCCAAGGAAGAAGCTAAAAGAGCTGTATATTATGCAGAAAAAGGATTTAAGGCATACAAACTTCATAGTGCCGTTCCTGGTAAGATTGATGATGATTCAGATCAGACTATTGAAACTGTTACTGAAGTTAGGAAAGCAGTTGGAGATTATTTTGATATTCTAGTTGACGTGAATGGAGCATATTCAGTACACCATGCTATAGAAATAGGAAAAGAACTTGAGCAATTAGGAGTTTTCCATTTTGAAGAACCTCGACCCCATTATGATTTAGATGGACTATCAAAAGTTTCTGAATCTTTAGATATTCCAATAGCTTCGGGCGAAAATATATATAATGAATATGAATATAAGGATCTTATCATTAAGGGGGGAGTAGATATTGTTCAGCCTGATATTGTAAAAACCCCAGGGTTTACTACTTTCTTAAAAATTTCTAAATTAGCTGATATTTTAGGAATCCCTTTAACATGTCATAATACTCAACCAATTATTAGCACTATAGCCCATGCTCATTTTGTATGCTCGAGTGATAATTTCCCATATGCTCAGGAGTATAATATAGAAGAAATTTCTATAAGAGATACAAATCCTATACTAAAAAATCCTTTAGTAATATCTGATGGATTGCTAGAAATTCCTGATGGTCCTGGATTAGGTGTAGAATTCGATATGAGTATGGTAAGAAAACTATCCTGCTAATTTTTGTTTAAGTTCAATTAATGAGAGTTTAAACATTTCTAAAGTTTTTTCTATATCATTTTCCGTATGAGAAGTAGAAAGGTGTACCCTCCCATTTGATGATAGTCTTATTCCTTTTTTAAATGCTATTTCACAAAATGACTTATATTTATTCTCGTCACAGTTTCTAAAATGATCTCTCCAGTCTCTTATATGTTCCTTTTCAGTGAAGGAAATTGAAAAAACTGAACCTAGTCCTTGTGCATGAATATCTATATCCAAATCATCAGAAAGATCTTTGATACCTTGAATTAATTTTTGACCCTTTTTTTCTAAATTATAAAAAAAATTTTTACCCTTTATCATTTCGTCTAGAGATGCATTTGCAGCTGCAATAGAAGCAACGTTGGAGTTGAAGCTACCTCCATGATATACGGTACCATCACCAATAAAATTCATTATTTCTCTTTTACCCGCTAGCATAGCGATTGGAAATCCTCCTGCAAAGGATTTTGCAAAAGTTGCTAAGTCAGGAGTTACACCAAAATATTCTTTTGCACTTCCTTTCAAAATCCTAAATCCTGTTATAACTTCGTCGAAAGCCATTAGAGATCCGTTATCATGGCAAAGTTTTTTTACAGATTGTATATATCCTTTATCTGGAATTATACAATTAGTATTAGCTAGGATTGGCTCCATAAGAACACCGGCAATTTCATCACCATATTTCTGAAAAATTTCTTTTAGGTGATCTATATCATTCCATCTAGCAATTATCACACTATTTTTAGTATTTTCATCCATTCCTTTAGATTCAGGAACAGCCTCTGGTGAAGAATTATCTCCTGCTAATTCTAAATCTGGATGTACAGAATAGTTTATTGAATCCATCCAACCATGGTAATGTCCTTCAAATTTTACAAATAATTGTCTGTTGGTATAACCTCTCATCAATCTAATCAGAAGCTGATCGATTTCTGTTCCACTAGATGCAAATCTAACAGTCCAATCTCTAACATTTAGAATTTCTAATGATTTTTCAGCCACCTCAATTTCTTTATCAAATTGCGCAGCATAAACCATGCCATTCTTAATTTCTTTAGAGACTCTTTGATTTATAAAATCGGGTGCATGACCGAAAATATTTGGACCCATTCCTTGAATATAATCAATGTATTCATTACCATCAACATCCCAAATCTTTGATCCTTTAGCATTTTGTATAAAAAGAGGAACTTCTGAATGCTCTAAAGCTCTTATTTGCGAGGAAATTCCACCAGCTATGTATTTTTTTGCCTTTGTATAAAGTTTTTTTGAATTATTTATATCATTCATATTAAACCTGACTTTTGTAGCTAAATATAAAATAAAGATACTAAATTTTAAAAATTTATCATATAAATAATTCACATATAATATTTCTAAATAACTATTAATTTCAAGGATTAAATATGGGTACAAACTATCAACAAGAAAGATCTGAGGGAGTAAGAGTTTCAGATGCTTGGCATTACAGGGGATTAAAAACTGTAATTTTAGAAAATAAAAAAATTAGAGTTTTGATTATTTCTGATAAAGGTGCAGATATTTCAAGTTTTGTCTATAAACCTACTGATACTGAATTTATGTTCAAAACTCCATGGGGAATAAGAAACCCTAGTTACACAGTACCTTCAACAGGAGATCCAGCTTCTGTTTGGCTTGATTATTATGAAGGAGGATGGCAAACAGTTGTACCTCACGGAGGATATCCAAGTGAATATTTTGGTGCTGATTTTGGAATACATGGGGATGTAAATAATATTCCATGGGATACAAAAATTATCACTGATTCTCCAGAAATTTGTACTATTGAATTTACTGGAAGGAGCGTAAGAAGCCCATTTGAAATCACAAGAACAATTTCCCTTAGAGCTGACGATTCATTTCTTGAGATTGACCAAAATGTTACAAATTATGCTGAGCAAGAATTAGATATTGTATGGCTAGAACATATAGCTATCGGAGGTTCATTTTTATCCGAAAAATGCACCCTAACTCTTCCTAATTGCAAGATACTTTCCCATCCAGAAGATGTGGATAAATCTTCCAAATTAAAACCTAATTTTTCAGGAAAATGGCCTATGGTTGATCTGAAGGATGGATCACAATCAGATTTTAGAAATATACCAGGAAAATCTGACCGATCATTAGATATGGCTTACTTCACTGAACTGGAAGAAGGATGGTATGTAGTAAAAAATAATGAACTACAAATTGCATGGGGTGTTGAGTTTCCTAAGGATTTATTTAGATATATTTGGTACTGGAGAAATTTTGGAGGAGGATATGGATATCCATGGTACGGAAGGTGTTATAACGCAGGGCTAGAGCCTTGCACAGGATGGCATAACGGAGGAGTTGAACAGGCTGAAAAAAATGGTTCAGCTTATTGTGTTAGAGCCGGAGAAACAATCTCTGCGCATATGAAAGCAGGTGTAATTTTAGATTATAAAGAAGAAGAAAGAAAAAATCCTTTCAGATAATTTATTCTCCTTGTAGATCTGCATCCCAACCACCTTTTGCCATAATACCACCATCCACATTCACATATTCTCCAGAAATAAATGAAGCTCTGTCGCTTGCTAGAAAAGATGCGACATATCCAATTTCTTTTGGATCCCCTACTCTACCTATAGGAATATCTTTACCAAATAATTGCATACTTTCTTCAATATCACCTGTTATTGAAGTTCTAACCATTGGAGTGTTAAATGTTCCGGGATTTATAGCATTAATTCTGATATTACTTTTTATATAATCAAGTGACATTTGTCTAGTTAAAGACAGAACTCCACCTTTACTTGCAGCATAAGGAGGTACTAGTTTTTGAGATTGTAATCCCTGCACACTGGAAATATTAATAATTACCCCTTTTCCTGATTTTTTCATATATGGAATTGAATATTTACTCATTAAGAAATAGCTTTTTAAGTTTACATTTATTACTGCATCCCACATATCTTCAGTAGTATCTTCAACATTTTTATATGATGCAGGAGGCTGAATTCCAACGTTATTAACTAGAATGTCTAATCTTCCAAGTCTATCTATGCATTCCTCAACTACCTTATTTGATGATTCTGATTTTCTAAAATCAGCTTCTATAAAAATAGCCTTTCGTCCTAATGCTTCTAAATCAATTACTGCTTGATTACCATGCTCTTTTGAAATATCAGCAATACACAAGATTGCTCCATCATGTGAGAGGACATCAGTTATTCCTCTTCCAATTCCTTGGGCTCCCCCTGTCACTATTGCAACTTTTCCATTATGATCAAGCATGTTAAACCTTTCTAAGTTTCTTCTCCAAAAAGTATACACGATTTATATTTCAGGTGATATTATAAGTTCCATATTGGAGTAAAGGTGTATTGTGGAATATCATATAGAAAAATTAGCATCCCCTAACGCTGTAGTCGGTGAAGGCCCTGTTTGGAATTCTGAAGAAAAAAAAATATATTGGACTGATATTTATGGAGGGAAATTATTCAAATATGATCCTCTAAAAGGAACGAATGAAACCATACATAAAGGTGTACAAGTAGGTGGATTTAGATTTAATCGATCAGGAGGCTTAATTCTTGGATCATGGGAGGGGATTATATTATGGAAATCTGATGATGATTTTAAAATTATAAAAGAAGGTCTAATTGAAGGAACAAATACAAAAATAAGAGTTAATGATGCAATTTCTGGACCTGACGGAAGTTTTTACTGTGGCACAGATGCAACTGATTGGCAAAGTGATGTAGTTTTTAGAATTAATCCAGATCACTCAATAGATGTAATTGATGAAGGAGTAAAATTATGTAATGGTATGGGATTTTCTCCTGATGAAACTATTTTTTATAGTACAGATTCACTCAGAAAAACAATTTATAAGTGGGATTATAATTCAAAAACTAAATCAATTTCTAATAAAAGCATTTTTGTAAAACTAGATAATGATGACGTAGGAATAGTAGATGGAATGACAGTAGATTCAGAAGGATTTATTTGGTCAGCGATTTGGTTTAGTTCTAAAGTAATGAGATTTGATCCAGACGGAAAACTTGAAAGAGAAATTTATTTCCCAGCTACCCAAACATCTTGTCCTATGTTTGGAGGAGAAAACCTAAATGAACTTTACGTTACAACCGCAAGTTCTGGAACGGGTGAAAATCCAATTGGAAGTGAACCAAAAAACTATGATCACAAAGCATACAGAGGAGGAGATTTGTTCAGAGTAAAACTTGATATTCAAGGTAAACCTGAGTATAAAACGAATCTTTAGTTTATAGAAGAGAATTATGAAAAATAAAAAATTATTGGTTCTAATAAACGAACTCAAAAATGATAATGAAAAGATAAAAAAATATATCGAATATCATGATAATCCATTTCCTGAAATAGTTAAGGATTTAGAAAAAAAACCTATTGGAAGAATGAGAATTTATAATTATCAAAATAAACTAGTAATGCTTTTAGAGGTGGATAAAGATTTTGATCTAGCTGATGGGATTCATATAGAACCAATGAATGATCAAGTAAAGGAATGGCAGGAAATTATGGGAAATTTATTTGAAGAACTTGAGACAGGACGACCAAGATATTGGGAATTAACCGAAAAAATATTTGATACTAAAAATTATTACTAAGAAGATATAAAAAATGAAAAAAAAATTTATAGAATATGATGGAAATCCAAACTTAGATTTAGATAATATAGTCTCAAAATCTAAGCATTTTTATGAAAATATAAAACAAAGAAAAACTATAAGAGAATTTTCAAAAAAAACTTTCTCAATATCTGTGATTGAAAATTGTATAAAAGCTGCAGGAACAGCCCCTAGTGGAGCAAATATGCAACCATGGCATTTTTCAATATCAACTAGGAATGATCTTAGAAAATTGTTAAGAAAAGAAGCTGAATTAGAAGAAAAAAAATTTTATGATGAAAAGGCTCCCAAAGATTGGTTAGAAGCTCTAGAACCATTGGGAACGGATGCTAACAAACCTTTTTTGGAAGATGCTCCATATGTTATAGGTATATTCGCAAAAAATTACAGCATAACTAAAAATGGTAAAAAGGTTAAGCATTATTATGCTAAAGAATCTGTTGGTATAGCAACAGGTATACTTATAACGGCATTACATATGTCAGGGTTGTCAACTTTAACTCATACTCCCTCTCCAATGGGATTTATGAATAAAATTTTTAATCGCTCAAAAAATGAAAGACCTTATCTATTATTAATTGTTGGAATTGCAGAAGAGAAAACTTTAATTCCAAACATAGAAAAACTACCTTTAGAAAACATTTCATCAAAAACATAAAAATATAAGGAGTAAAAAATGGGTTTACTTGATGGGAAAAAAGTATTAATTACAGGAGCAAGAAAAGGAATAGGAAGAGGGATAGCTATTACATTAGCAAAAGAAGGAGCTGACGTAGGATTAAATGATATTGTGGATGATGAAGTTTCACAAAAGTGTGTGAATATCGTTTCTAAGAATGGTGTAAATGCAACTTTTCATAAAGGTGATGTTAGTAAATTAGACGAGATCAAGTTTGTGTTTGATTCATTTATAGAGTCTCATAAAAAAATAGATATTTTGATAAATAATGCCATTTTTCCTGATCAACAAAGACCTTTTTTTGAAACAGACGAAGAATATTGGGATCGGATGATGGATTTATCATTGAAAGGATATTTTTTCTGCTCACAAAGAGCTGCAAAAGAAATGATAAATAGTGGTGATGGGGGTAGAATAATATGTCTTTCAAGTGTCCATTCTTACGTTGCAATGCCTAATTGGACAGCATATGGTACAGCGAAAATGGCTCTGAGAAGAATGGTAAAAGGAATTGCAGCAGATTTAGCTGGAAAAAATATTACAGCAAATTGTATAGCACCAGGAGCTATTTCAAATAGACTTCCTGACATCAATGATGAATCAATTGACGGTCCACCTCATGATCCAAAGGACTTCAAGCGGTTCGTACCTGCAGGAATAGGTGGTTTACCAAGTGATATAGCTAATGCTGTGCTATATCTTTCTTCACATCTTGGACAATATGTAAATGGTGAAACTTTATTAGTTGATGGAGGAATGATAGCATCACAGAAAATACATGATTAGAAAATTTAGAAGCAGGAAAAAATGAAAATAACAGATCTAAGGGTATACTTAACTAGACCTAAAAATAGTACAAGATCATGGTTATTCGTTGAAATTGATACAGATGAAGGTATAACTGGTACAGGAGAATCCACTAATTCTGGTGGAGGAGGGGCTTTAGTTTTAGCTCATACTTATAATATGATGAAAAACGATCTTGAAGGACAGGATTTTTCTGAAGGTTTAATTGGAGAAGATCCTTCTAATATTGACTATATTTGGCATAAAATTTATAGAAGATTTGGAACACTGGGTTCAAGAGGTTTTGCTACGACTTTAGCAAGTGGAATTGATATGGCTCTATGGGATATTAAGGGGAAAGCCTTAAACAGACCAGTTTGGGACTTGCTAGGTGGAAAAGTTAGAGAAAAGATCCCAGTTTATTCACACGTTGGGTTTTTAGATAAAATTGAAACTGCAGTGTCTGATGCAGTTAGACAGGTAAATTTAGGATATAAAGCTCTTAAACTTGATCCATTTATGCCAGAAATGAAAAAACATCATAGAAGATATATTGACGGTAAAATTTCAGATGAAGGAGCTTCTTACGCAGATGATCTAATGAGTGAAATTAGAAAAGCCATTGGTCCTTCGATAGAGCTCATGATTGATGCACATGGAAATTTTGATGTTTCAACAGCAACAGAGCTATGTAATAGAATGAAAAAACATAATTTGATTTGGTTTGAGGAACCTCTTCAACCGGAAAGTATTGATGCTCACAGACAACTAAGAAAAAATACAGATATAAATCTTTGCATTGGAGAAAGAAAATATACTAGGTGGGATTTTGCTCCATATCTGCAGGAAGGATTAGTAAATTACATAATGCCAGACATTTGCTGGACAGGAGGAATTTCTGAAATGAAACGAATAGCTACTTTGGCTGAAACTTTTTATATTCCTATAAGTCCCCATGATGCATCTGGAGCATTCAACGTAATTAGTGGCGCTCATGTTTTAATGAATGTTCCAAATATTTATAGGTTAGAAATGACTGATCATTCATTAGAAAATTATAATAATGTTATAACTGAACCATTAGATATTAAAGATGGCTTTCTATATCTTAATAACAAACCTGGTTTAGGATATGAATTAAATCATGATTTCATACAATCTAATCCTGATCCTGAGTGGGAAAAAATATCCAAAAATTAAACTAATTTTAAATGTTAAAAAAATTCATAATAAACAATGATTAAAATACCAATAGCAATAATAGGTGCGGGAGGAATGGGTGGAAGGCACCTAAGAGCATTAGGTGCCTTATATGAAAGTGGTATGGCTAATGTAGAGTTAGTTGCAGTTTGCGACAAAAGAAAAGAGAACGCAATCTACCTTGCAGATAATGCGTATGAAATACTGGGGAAACGTCCAAAAATTTTTACCTCTTTAGATGAAATGAAATCTTCTATGCCTGAAATAGAAGCTGTTGACATAACAACCGATTCGGGATCTCATCATTTAATTGCTCAAAAAGCTTTTGAGTTAGAATATAACGTTTTGTGTGAAAAACCATTGTCTTTGACCATAAAAGGATGCAATAAAGTCATAGAGGCTTGGAAAAAAAGTGGAAAAGTTCTCAGTGTCGGCGAGCAAGAGAGAAGAGATCCTATTTGCAGATTGAATAAAGCTATTATCGATGCAGGGATTATTGGGGATCCATATAGCTTCATTCTTGGATCTGCTAGAGGTGGAAATGATATTATAATTTGGCCTTGGAGACACTATAAAAATGTTGGTGGAATTTTTGTGGATGCAGGTGTACATGCTGTAGATCAAATGATGTATTATTTAGGTGATATAGAAGAAGTATTTGCTGTATCGAAAATTTGGGAACCAATAAGGTATAGAGGAGATAAAATAGGAGTTTCTAATTTCTATGACCACTGGGCTGATGAAGTTCCTGAAAAAATAAAAGCATCATCAGAAGATATGGTTATCTCTACGCTGAAATATAAAAATGGAGCTATTGGACAATGGACTTCATTTTGGGCAGCTCATGGTGAACCATTAGATTATTCTATGATTTATGGAAGTAAGGGCTCTATGAAACCTGCAAAACAAAGAAGAGGTGATTCTCTCTCAATAAACATTGACGGATTAGGAGAGATCAAAGGAAAAGAAGTAATAGACCTAGTACCAGATTTTCACTTAGATGAACTAACATCCCGTTTATTTGGATCAGAAAGAATTTCTTCGTACAATATACCTTTCGAAGATGCAGATAGATTTCTAGTGGCTTTGGAGTATTATGAGTTAGGACAATGTATCACCGATGGTACTAAACCTGAAGTTGATGCCTATGTTGGAAGAAAAGATTTGGCAGTTTGTAATGCAGCTTTGGAATCTTCTGTTTTGGGTAGACCTGTAAAAATTGAAGAAATTGAGAATGAATCAACCTCTGTTTATGAAACAAGTATAAATGAATATTGGAATATCTAGATTTACAAGGAGAAATTTATGAAAATAGCTAAAATTGAAACCTTTTTTGTATCGCGGTTTTTAGTAGCTAAGGTTACCACAGAGGATGGTATAGAAGGAATTGGAGAATCTTGTTATTGGTCTTATCCTAAAGCAGCTGAAGCAACTATCCATTCTTTTTCTGATGCGCTGATAGGAATGGATTCAGATGATATAGAGCATATTTGGAATTATTTGTGGAGATATAACTCTGCTTTTAGAGGAAATAGTATTGGAGGAGCAATAAGTGCCATTGATATGGCATTATGGGATATAAAAGGAAAAAGACTTCAAACTCCTGTATGGAATCTTTTGGGAGGAAAGGTCAGACATAAAATAAGAGCTATCGCACTTGGAGTAGGTGGTGATACACCAGAAGAATGTGCTTCAGGTGCTAAAAAAGTGCTAGAACAAGGTTTTACAGCACTAAAATTTACACCTATGCCTCATAATTGGGCAGAATTAACTTACACAAAATTAATTGGACTTGCTTTGGAAATGGTAGAAGCTGTGAGGGATACAGTAGGATGGGATTTCGATATTGGTATAGAAATACATCGAAATATGCAACCTCATGAAGCTGTAGCTTTTTGTGAGGAAGTAGCAAAATTTAGACCTTATTTCATAGAAGATCCAATCGTACCTGACTCAGTTGTCGCAATGGCTGATGTTTCTTCAAAAATAAAATTACCTCTTGCTGTGGGTGAAAGAAATATGGGAATATGGGAATTTAGAGAGTATGCTCAACTAGCCAAACCTGCGTTTTTCAAACCAGATATTGCTGTTGCTGGTGGTATTACTGGAGTTAAAAAAATTGCAACAATTGCTGAAGCTAATCATATAAAGATTTGTCCTCATAATTTTCAAGGGCCAATAGCAACTGCTGCTTGCATAGCCTTAGGTACTTCTTCACCTTCTTGGGATCTTCAGGAATCATTACAAGAGGATATTTCTCCAAGACGAGACATGACAGACGAGATTATAAAATTAGAAAATGGATGGTATACTCCTTCAGAAAAACCTGGTCTTGGAGTTAATTTTAACAATAAAGCTCCCACAGTGCATCCTTTTGATCCAGCTAACATACCCCCTCCTATAGCCAATGATGGGAGTGTTGGTCTAAGATAAATTATCAATAAGAAAAAGAATATATATGAAAATAAATGAATTAAACATCTATCATGTTGCAATGCCTCTAATTGATCCGTGGATAACCTCATATGGAGCTGATTATGAGATTCATTCAATTTTGATTAATATAATTGGTGAAAATGCTAATGCTTGGTCAGAGACTTGTGCACTAGAACTACCAACCTATTCATATGAAAGTGCAAATTCTATTTTTTATAATATATCTGAAACATTTGCACCGAAGATAGCAGGAAAAGAGTTTGATTCATCTGAGGATATTAACCAAGAATTATCAATTTACAAAGGTAATCCATTTGCCAAAGCAGGAATAGACATTGCTTGGTGGAATTTACAGAGTGAAATAACTAAAACTCCACTTCATGAATTATTAGGAGGAACAAGAAAAGAGGTTATAGCAGGTGCTGATTTTGGAGTAGAAAAAGACATCGATACATTATTGGAAAAAATTCAATTAGCTGTAGATAAGAATACACCTAGAATAAAACTAAAAATAAAAAAAGGTTGGGATTCAGAGGTTTTAGATGCAGTTTACAATTCCTACCCTAATTCAATTTTTCATGTAGATTGTAATGGAGGTTATTCACTAGATGATCTTGATTTCTTCAAATCTATAGATAAATATAATTTAGCATTCATTGAACAACCCTTATCCTCAGATGACCTAATTGACCACTCAAAACTATCTTCAACAATAAACACTCCGATTTGTTTAGATGAATCTATTAACAGCGTTGAAAGAGCTAAACAAGCTATACAAATAAATGCTTGCAAGTATATAAATATTAAACCTGGAAGAGTGGGAGGATTAACAAATTCATTAGCCATTAACAAGTTGGCAGAAGATTCAGGGATACCTGTTTGGGTTGGTGGAATGTTAGAAAGTGCGCTTGGTGCTAGTATTTGTATAGCTTTAGCAACGCTTGATAATTTCACATACCCAGGAGATTTATTTCCTTCAGAAAGATTCTATAGAAATGACCTATGTAAACCCGAAAATAAATTCAAGTCTCCCTACATTTTTGAGCCTCTAGATAAACTTCCTACACCTGACAAGAATTTACTTTCAAAATTTACAGTCAAATCAAAAAAAGTCGATTAATCAAACTCTTTATTTACAACATTCGCAAGTTGTTTCACAAGAATGGTTTGTTGAAGGAGGAACATCTAATGCAGGATTTCTATCAAAAAATCCAGATGGCTTAATTCTAAATCCTATATAAGCAACTGGCATAACTGGCCAATCTTCAAGTCTTGGAATATGATTATGACCTAATGTGTACCAAACTACTAAATCTTTATCTTTTATATCTCTGTTTGACTTTACCCATTTTGGTAATCCGTCTCCTCCAGAATGTTGTTGTGGATAATCACCCGAAGCATATAGTTCTTTTTCATTAAATTGAGTTACCCAAAGATGTCCGTTCATAAATCCTGCCCTTTTATTAACTACAGAGTCTGAATGACTAAATGGTAAAACATTTTCCCCTGGAGAAATTGTATAACCAACAGGCTCATTCATATAATTTTTCTTGTTAGAGTTAATAATTGTCCAATATCTCGCTGCAAAAGGATCTATTGTCCTTACCCCATCTCCTTCTTTCTCTATCAAAGTTTTCTTCGTAGAAAAAGCATTACCATGTGGATTTTCATGTCCTATAGGATCTAAAATTGTATCAACTTCATAAACAGAATTTTCTGTACCATCAACCATCATGTCTAAGCGAACATTAAAAAAATGTTGATGATTATGAGCAACCACCTGAGGAGCTACTAGTGTTCCGTGTTTAGGTTTTACTCCAGGAGCTACTGCTGCAGAATTAACTATGCCTGTGAGCTTTACTTCATACTCAATTCCACCATCCTGATAAAAATACCAGAAGAAACCATATTCATAATTTCCAACTGTTACGATAGAAGAGATAACTAATCTTCTTGATCTTCTAGTCTCTACTTCTCCAGTTCTAGTATCCGTGTGTTTCCACAAAATCCCATAATCTTCTTCATGCATACAAATTGCATTTTTTATAATCTGAGATTCACCTCTAATATCAAATAATGATGCATCAAAATAGTATATTTCACCAAGACAATCACAGCCTAATTCTAATGAGTTTGCGCACTTCCCAATTCCAACTTCACCAGAATCAAAAACTTGTTTTTTATAATGATCATTTGTAGGATCACCATAAGGAACTATCATCTCAGAAAGAGAAGCTCTATATATTATAGGTCTCAATTTTCCATCATCTTCATAAGAAACATTATGTATAACAAGCCCTTCTCTTTTGGTAAAACCTACTCTTAAATTCCATTTTTGCCATTTTACTTCATGACCTTTTACTTCAAAGCTCGGGCCCTCTGGTTGAGTTATTTCAATAGGCTTTAGATCTTTTCTAAATTCTTTTTGATATTTTTGTGAATAGTTTCCATCATTTGGTGGAATAGGTACCGTTCCAAAATCTTGGATTTCAACCACCTTATTTTTATTTAGATCAAGAATGATAGATAAGCCTTCAACAGGTCGTGCATAGGCATTATCGCCAGGTTCTCTTCTTATCCAACATCGACCAATAGCAAGTCTTTTACCCTCTTCTTCCTTTTTCCCAAAATTTGCAATAGGCCAAGGATCTAATTGCAGTAGATCAGGATTAGTTATTCCTCTTTTTTTAAGTGCATCTACTACTAATGGATCATGCTTCATTTTTGTTTCCCATTCATTAAAATCCATATCTAAATCACCAAATATAAACGCTGGTTGAACACCAGGTTTATACTCACACCGAAGGATTTTTTCATTACTAATATCTATGTCTAATTCGTAGAGTTTTTCTTCTTTATAATTTAGTGCAACCACAAGGGCTTTCCTTTTGATCTCATCTCCTAAACTGAAGCTTAATACTTGATTTTTCGGAGGTTCAATAAGTGTAATTGTTTCAAAAAGTAAATGATCCCCTAGTTCAGATTTGTTTTTTACTATGAATGTTGCCTTATTAATTTCTTCTATATTGAGGGGGTCTAGAGGATGAGAAATAGAATTTAACTTTATATCTCGTAATTTTTTTTGTGATTCAACCAAACTATACCCCTCTTTACTTTAATAAACTTTTCTACATTATATTCATTTAGTTTTTTTTTGAAACATTTACAATGTTGATAAAGAAAAATGAAATCATAGTATTCATTACAACCATACATAAGGAGAAATTATGAAATGGTGTAGATTTGAGCACAATAAAGAATTATTTTTTGGGGTTTATGAAGATCCGTTTATAACAAAGGTCTTTGGCAATCCATTTCAAAATTATGAATTATCTAATGAAAAATTCAATATAGTTGATGTGAAACTACACATTCCAGTAGTACCAAGCACATTCTATGCAGTTGGAGTAAATTATATTAACCATATAAATAAAATGGCAAAAATCAGAGGAGTAGAAGGTATTATTCCAAAGAATCCAGATGTTGGCTATAGAGCTAATAATGCTCTGATTGCACATAATGAACCTATAATTATTCCTAAAGATGCATCTGAAGATGTTCAGTATGAAGGAGAATTAGTAATTGTAATAGGAAAAGTAGCAAAAAACTTAAATACAAATAATGTTTGGGATCATATTTTTGGATACACAATTGGTAATGATGTTAGTGAGAGAAATTGGCAGTCAAATGATAGAACATTATGGAGAGCTAAAAATACAGATTCATTTAAGCCTATGGGTCCCTATATAGAGACGGATATAAACTTAGATAGTTTGAGAACTATTATAAAAATAAATGATGAAATCATGGATAATTTTAAGACAAATGATATGATTTTTGGAATAAGCGATTATCTTTGTAAAATGACTAAATATCTAACACTATATCCAGGAGATGTCATATGGATGGGAACTGACGAAGTCCCTAAAAATATAAAAGACGGAGATATAGTTGAGATAGAAATATCAGGTATAGGCAGATTGATCAACCCAGTTATTAGAGAATAAAATAAAGTTACAAAAAAATAAACAATTTTTTTTATGTCAGACCTAATCAATAAACTACATAGATATATGAGAATCGGCTTAAATAGAGCTGGTATATTCCCAACTCAACCTGAACTAATGAAAAAATTAGGTATTAGTCCTAAAGAATTTAATGAATTAATTATTGAAGCTAAAGAATCTGGTAGAGATATAAGACCTGAATATTTTGAACTTAATCAATATTCAAAAATTTTAGATACAGAAATGAAATATGGAACAGAATATAAGGAACCTTTTGGTTATCAGGATTTTATTAAGTTTCATGAAAATCTTTCAGAAAAAATTTCAAATCTAGATTTTGGTGACGATGACTCTACAGAAGATATTTTAGAACTAGCAGGAACTTTGGTAAAATATCTTGAAGTATTATTATCAAGAATAGATAAAAATGAAGATTCAGATAAACTTAATTCAGGTGAAAATTACGCTGAAGTAATGAGCCCTTATGGATTAGAAAGAGCAACTCCTACAAACAGCCAAATTCAAGTCTCAGTGGATAATTTCTTAAGTCCATTTAAGGATATTTTCAATAAAATTGGAATTATCTATGAATCTTATGACACTCATATTAATGAACCATTTAATGAAGATGATATTATAAATAATTATAAGAACCTTAATTTCAAAGAAATACAAAGTTTATTGAAACTTTATGAAGATGGGCAATTAAGCTAGTAAACAACTAATTTTATATTAATTTATTTATTATGAATTCTGAAAAAGAATATATTTTTTATCAGTTTGAAAATAGCTATAAAATACTGAAATTATCCTTATTGGGTGATTTTATTACAAAAAATAAAAATGAGCTTGATAAGCATTGTGAAGTTATGTTGCACAGAATATTTCCAGAAAAATCAAGGGAAAAAATTAAAAAAATTATAATTTGTAACGAAGAAGAGTTGTTATCAAAAATTTCAGAATTAAAAACTAAATAGTTGAGGCCTTATTACCTGCATTTTTTCCAAATACTGCACCAGCCATCATACCTCCACCTGATGGATAATTATTATACCAAAGACCTCCAAGCATCTCACCTACTGCATAAAGCCCTTCAATCATTCCTCCATTTTTATCATAAACTTCCCCATTAATAGAGGTTTTTAACCCTCCATAACAGAAGGTCATACCGGCAACAACTGGATATGCTTCAAAGGGGGGAGTATCTAATGATAAAGCCCAGTTGGATCTAGTAGGACTGATATTTCTATTTGATCTTCCATCAAGCGTATGGGGATTATATATATCAGAAGAAATATTTTTATTGAAAAGATCAATATCTCGAGAAAATTTTTTTATATTGATTATTTTTATTTTTTTTGCCAGTTCTAAAAGATTATTTGAATTATAAACAGTAGGATTTTTATACTTATCTAAAACACCTGCTTTTCTATGTTTAGCATCAAAAAATTGATAAGCTATTTGATTCTTTTGCTCCAAAATCGCCTTTCCTGTTTTGGCATATGTTAGACCTCTCCATGTTTCTCCTTCATCAATAAATCTATCTCCATCTTGATTTACTAAAATACTGAACGGGTATGCATATCTACTCCAATAATCTCCAGATTTATTAATTCCTGGTAAATCATATGGCGGTCTATTAATATCCTGAGGAGAAGAATGGCATGTGGACCAATCGTCATAAGGTATTGCGCCATGATTTATTGCCATTTCGAGGCCCTCTCCAGTATTATGTGGAACACCTCTAAGCTTAATATTCCTCCAATTTTCTCCCAAAAATTTTGCTCTCATTTCAGAATTTGATTCAAAGCTTCCACAGGCCAAAATTACTGATTTTGAAAATAATTTTATTCTTTGATTTTTATAATTTATTATTACTCCAGAAATTTTATTTTTGCTATTAATCAAATCAACCACTGGACATTCAAATAAAATTTTGACTCCTTTTTGGAGTGCTATTCTTTTCCATCTATTTATTAGCCCATAACCTTTTCCATCAAATGAAACAACATTAGCTGAAGTTGGATTATCAAAAGTTGGTTTCCAGTAATGTCCAAGTTTATTCATCCACTGGATTGTACTAAATGATTTTGATACAAGTTCTATGGCTAATTTTTTATCAGATTTGTTATCAGTAACTTTTAAAATATCATCCAAATAATCTGTTTCTGAGTAAGAGGTTACTGAATCTTTAAACTGATTCATTTTTTTTTCAAATTCAGACAATTTATCTTTTTCTTCAGGAAATTTGATTAGAGGAATCAGATCATTAGATGAGTTGTAAGCAAAACGCATATGTATAGTCAGAGCGCTATTCCCTCCCATATGATCTTCAGATGTTTTTTCTAACATCAAGACCTTTGAACCATTTTCTACAGCAGCTACAGCAGAAGCAAAAGCTGCATTTCCTGCTCCCACTATTATTATGTCTGGATTATAATTTTCTAAAATTTTGATTTATAAATATCCTTATTAATTTTTCATAATTATAGTTAGAGATTAAATTTTGTGGAATAGTAATACAGTATCATTTATATTTTTAGACTAAATTGAAAAATTTAGATACTAATTTTACAGAATAATAAATCTTGAATTTTTGTGAATTTCTCCAATATTTTTTGCGTTTATATATGTACAGGTTGATCTCAAAGCTCCTAGCATTTTGTTCAGAGTATATTTTACAGGCCCCCTATCTTCTACTAGAATTGATTTTCCCTCAGATGTTCTATAATCTGCAACTCCACCATAATGTTTTGTCATAGCTTGTGTAGAACTCATACCATATAGTTCTCTGTAGTTTCTATTTTCTTTTCTTATAATGGGAGCCATACTTTCTTTGTGAGCTGCCAGCAAAGATCCTAACATAACAAATCCAGATCCTGCTGCAAAAGCTTTAGAAATATCTCCTGTTATTTTTACACCACCATCTGAGACTATGAACCCACCATATTTTTTGACTTCAATACTACAATCTATGACTGCAGCCAATTGAGGATAACCTATGCCTGTTGTCTCAGTAGTATCGCAAACTCCTCCAGAACCAATACCTACCTTGACACCATCTGCTCCTGAATCCATTATTTGTTTTACTCCTTCAGAGGTAACAACGTTACCCGCAATTATTCCTAAATCAGGAAATTGTTTTCTAGCTTCAGAAATAATTTTAGAAAATTTTTCTATGTATCCATTTGGTATATCAAACACAATAGTTTTAATGTTTTTGTTAGTTTTTTGTAAAATGTATGAAATAATTTCATCAATTTCTGAAATTTCTTGTAATCCAAATGTTATGAAATTAAATTCTAGATCTAATCCAATACGTATAGACTTAACCCAAGCATCCTTATTATAAAATTTACTTACAGCGTTTGCCATATGAAAATTTTGTAGAGCAAATCCCATCTCAAAAGTTCCAACATTATCCATATTAGAAGCCATGATAGGAACTCCAGTCCAATTTATTCCTGAAGCTGGAAATAAAATTTTTGTGTCTAAAACTACATCTTTTCTTGAGTTTATTTTTGATGATTTAGGAACTATTAATACATCTTTAAAATTTAATTTTTTTTCACTTGAATAGAACATAACAAATTATTTTGATAATTGATTAACAGTATAAAAATTGATTAGATAATTTTACTTTTACTACAGTAAAAACATTACATTATAATAAGTACTATGAAAACGAATTTAATTATATTTTTAGCGATATTCTCAATTAGTTGTTCATCTAATTCATCTAACGAAGCTATTAATGATAACAGCAATATTTTTCCTACTAATACTTCAGAACCAATAGAAACTTCAAAACCTGTTATAAAAGATAATAATGAAAGAAAAATTCTACCAACTGAAAAACCTACTATAGAAAATAAGCAAAAAACAACTTTTTACCCTACTGTAGTCCCAACAA
>CETG01164503.1_pt1 | contig 36720 bp, 30 predicted proteins | sample 361471 | NCBI WGS metagenome assembly CETG01 (sample SAMEA2622696, study PRJEB7988) | marine metagenome | isolation source: saline water (ENVO:00002010), including | reverse complement strand
ATTATGCAATAGTAGAATATAAAGTAACTAATTTCTGGTCTGCTTCTAAAGAAAAGTCATTAGTATGGAATGATAAAGATATTAAAATTGAATGGCCGAAAGTAACCCATAGTAATTTAATTCCCATACTTTCAACCAAAGATAACTCTGCACCTCAACTATTTGAGTTAATTAAAAATGGTGAATTATTCTAATGAGAGTTCTTCTCATAGGGGCAGAAGGACAGTTAGGAAGGTCCTTGATTTCGTTTAAACCCCATAACATTGAATTAATTGCAAAGAACAAAAAAGAATTAGATATCACTAATAAAACTAAATGCTGCAAAATAATATCTGAATACAAGCCAGATTGGATTATAAATTCAAGTGCATATACACAAGTGGATGAAGCAGAATTAAATATTGAAAAAGCTTTCTCTGTAAATAGTGCAGGCCCCAATAACCTAGCAAAAGCAATAAAGAAGTTTGGCGGGAATTTATTACATTTCAGTACAGATTTTGTTTTCTCAGGTAATCAATCAAAACCTTATTCTCCTGACCATAAAACAAGCCCAATCAATGTTTATGGTAAGACCAAAGCAGATGGAGAGATTGCTATCCTTGAATCACTAAGTGAAACAAGCCAAGCAAGCATCATTAGAACAAGTTGGCTTCTTGGTTCAGTTGGTCGGAATTTTGCCCTTACAATGCTGAAGCTACATAAGAATAAAGAATATATTTCTGTAGTGAACGATCAAATAGGTTCACCCACAACGACCTCATCATTAGCTAACGCATCTTGGAAATTAGTCAGACTTAAATCATCAAAATCGAAGGAAAAGATTATTTTCCCTAGCATTTGTCATTATTCTGATGCAGGTATTGCAAGCTGGTATGACTTAGCTGTTGCTATTGGAGAAATATCAGAAGAAATTGGATTAATAGAAAAAGCCGCAAAAGTTATCCCAATTCCAAGCTCCTCATATCCAACTAAAGCACTTAGACCAGACTTCTCTGTTCTAGATTGTTCAAGAACCTACAAATTATTAGACATAGAACCTACACACTGGAGAGCATCACTTTATAAATTACTTAAAGAGCTAATATAAAAATTTTATGTTTTACTCAATTTATAGCTAAAATTAGTTAATGGATAATTTTCATCGAATCTTAGTTACAGGTGGTGCTGGTTTTATTGGTGGTACACTTATTAGAAAGCTTTTAACTGATTTTAATTGCATTATTTATAATATTGACAATCTAAATTATGCAAGCGATCTAAGAAATATTACAACTTTAGAACAATCCAAAGATAGACATTTCCACTTAAATGTGAATCTAAAGAATATAGAAGATACTCACGAAGCATTAAAAGAAGCAAATCCTGATATTATTTTTCATTTAGCAGCTGAAAGTCATGTAGATAGGTCTATAATTGATCCCAAAATTTTTATTGACGCCAATATAGTAGGGACATTTAATTTACTTGAAGCATCAAGATCACATTGGGAGAGTTATACAGATCAAAAAAAAAGAAGATTTAGATTTATTCATATAAGTACTGATGAAGTATTTGGATCTCTAAATAAAACTAATAAATTCAATGAGAACAGCAATTATGATCCAAGAAGTCCATATTCTTCATCAAAAGCAGCTAGTGACCACCTAGCTAAGGCATGGTTCCATACTTACAATCTACCTACAATAATTACCAATTGCAGTAATAATTATGGACCATATCAATTCCCAGAAAAACTTATTCCATTGGTAATCTCAAAGGCTCTTAAAGGAGAAAAAATTCCTATCTATGGAGATGGTAAAAATATTAGAGATTGGTTATATGTTGAAGATCATATAAATGCATTATTATTGGTTTCCCAAAAAGGTAAAGTTGGTGAGACCTACTGTATTGGGGATAATAATGAAAAAAATAATAATTATATAGTGGAAACAATTTGCTCTATATTAGATACAATTAGGCCACAAAATATAGCTTATTCAGATTTAATTGAATACGTAAAGGATAGACCTGGTCATGACAAAAGATATGCAATAGATGCTACAAAAATAAAAACAGAGCTAGGATGGAATCCAAAAACTAATTTACATGATGGGCTTATCAAGACAATAGAATGGTATATAAAGAATAAAGGGTGGTAAAAAAAATACTATTAAGTAATTACTATAAACACAAACAAAGTAATAGTTAACAAAAGGTATATCTCTCACTTTATAAATCTGTTGTTCTGCTTAATTATGGTTGTCGCGATCTAAATGACTATATAGTCTTGAATAGTTGATTTCTTAGGACTTATCCAGCTCTGCGAGTTATCATTAAAAAGACTTATGCTCCCTTAGCTCAGCTGGATAGAGCAACTGCCTTCTAAGCAGTGGGCCTCAGGTTCGAATCCTGAAGGGAGCGTTCAATATAGCAAAAGCATTCTGCTATTGATCTAATCAGAATGAATATAAAATACAATCTATTTACTCTTGTTATTCATATTTTTAATCTATTTTGCAGGAAGACAAATATTTTGCATTAAAATTAAAAAAAATTACAATATACGTATAACCATAAAGATAAAAAATATATATGGATTTAGCTTTTAACTTGATTGAAATCTTGCAAGTTTTCTTAATTATCAAACGAATACCTAATAAGTTTATTTGGAATAGATAATATCTATAAATTTATCGTTTTAATTTGCTTCCCAATTTCTTGGGTCTAATTCTTTTATGTTTTTCCATTCCCATCCATCTGAAATTATGTTTTTAATTAATTCATCATATTCATCTATTTTATTCCAACTTTGATAAATATTATTCAATTCCTCTATTGAAGTTACTCCAAATACAACTGCTTCTACATCTCTACACAAATGTACAAATCCAAGGGCTAAATCCAAAAGATTAGAATCATTTCTCTCAATTTTATGCACAAGTTTCTTATGATGTTCTATAAATTCTGATGAAAGAAATGTTGGCCATTTTTGCCAGGGGCTTAAGATAAGACCTTGTAAAAAAATACTTCGAATATGAACCGATATGCCTTTACTTATTAAATAATCAATAGTTCCATTATTTAAAAATCTTTGATCATAAAGAGAGAGTGGAAGTTGAACGAGTTTCAAATCATCAAGAGGTAATCTATCTAAATCAGATTCTGCGTATATTGATACACCAATTCGCCTTACTAATTCCCTTTCTTGTAGACTTTTCAACCAATCTCTCAGTCTTTCACCTTGTGGATGAACCAAGTCTTTTGGCTGATGCAATAATAAACTATCTAAAGATTCTACATTTAAATTCTTTAGGCTTTTAAATAGTGACTTTTCCCATTCTATTTCTTTATTAAATGGCCAATTCTCTTTTGATTGAGATGGCATTTTACTGATGATTTTGAATGATGAATTAAGTGGGGAACATTTACCTATTGAATATTCAGCAGAACCATAAGCTTGAGCTGTATCTAGAAAATTAATATTATTACTTGAAGCAAATTCTAAAATCTTTATAACCTCTTGACTGCTTACTTTCCCTTTGGAATTAGTAATTCCATAATTTAATCCCATTTGAACTGTACCCAAGCATAATTGAGGTGACATTCAAAATCATTTAAAGGTTGTATAAATTATATCTGAAATTTTTGAGATTTTCTCTTCGAAGAAATCATGTATTTTTCTGGCAACATTAGATCTAAATAAAAATTATATTACTTTAGTCTCTTAATAAAATTTACGTATATGATATTTGATTATTTTTTCTGTTATGACAAGATCTAAAGATTGAATTTAAGTAGCTTTAATTTTATTATTACAGATATGGCTATTAATTATTATAGGAATGTCGTAGCATAAACCAGTTGAGAAATATTATTCCAATGCAACAAACAAATATTTTCTAAGATAAGGAATGTTTTGATTTAAATGGAACTTTCCTAAATAACTAGTCAAAAATTATCTGACATGCTATAAACAAGCATGATTATTTACTAAATAAATTGTCATTAGAATCTACCCGAGGAATCTTAATAACAGGGGGTACCGGAAGTTTTGGTTCTACTTTTGTCAAATACCTATTAGAGAAATACCCGGAAATCCCTAGAATTGTTATTTTCAGTCGAGATGAAAAGAAGCAATGGGACATGCAGAATGCGTATCCATCTAATAAATATCCACAATTAAGATTTTTCATAGGTGATATTAGGGACAGAGAAAGATTTAAAAGGGCATTACATAAAGTAGATATCGTTATCCATGCCGCTGCCCTTAAGCATGTTGTTATGGCGGAAAATAATCCTATCGAGTATGTGAATACAAATGTTATTGGATCAGAAAATATAGTACAAGCATGCCTAGAAGAAGGCGTGAAAAAAGTTATAGGTTTAAGTACTGATAAAGCTGCTGCACCTATTAATTTATATGGAGCAACTAAATTATGTGCTGAGAAATTATTCTTAGCCGCTAATAATATCAGAGGAGACAAAGAAACCATATTTAGTGTTGTCAAATATGGTAACGTTATGGGATCTCGGGGCTCTGTAATACCTTTTTTCTTAAATGAGGCTAGTTCAGGTATTCTTCCAATAACTGATGAAAAGATGACTAGATTTAATATCACTCTTTTGGAATCAATTAAATTAGTTGAATGGTCTTTAAAAAATTCAAAAGGAGGAGAGGTTTTTGTTCCTAAAATACCAAGTTATAAAATTACAGATGTGGCAAATGCAATTGGTCCAACCTGTGAGAAAAAAGTAGTAGGAATAAGAAAAGGTGAAAAACTACATGAAGAGATGATAACCTTTTCAGATTCTGAAAATACATACGATATAGGTAAATATTATCTAATCAAATCAAATATCTCTTCTGATTTTAATACTCAATTGTATGACGGTGTTGTACCAAAACAAGTACCTAAAAACTTTCGCTACGCATCAAATACAAATAATGATTTTTTAACCATAGAAGAAATTAGAAACTTAATTAAAGAAAATGTAAATAAAGATTTTGTACCGCTATAATCTATTATAAAATGAATAATAAAGAAGAAGAATTTATACCCTATGGAAAGCAAAATATTTCAGAAGAAGACATAAAAGCCGTTGAAAAAGTTTTAAAAAGTGATTTCTTAACCCAAGGCCCAGAGGTCATAGCTTTTGAAACTGACATAATTGATTTCATTCAAGTCAAATACGCAACTGCTGTTAATAGTGCAACTAGTGCACTACATCTTGCATGCTTAGCGTTAGATATTAAAGCAAATGATATTGTCTGGACTTCTCCAATTACATTTGTTGCATCAGCAAATTGTGCTTTATATTGCGATGCTGATTTGGATTTTGTAGATGTTGATGTAAATACTGGAAGAATATGTATTCAGAAACTAAAATCAAAACTTGAAGAAGCAAAGAATATAAATAAATTGCCAAAATTACTTATTGTAGTTCACCTTGCAGGTACATCCTGTGATATGAAACAAATAAAAGAGCTCGCTAATTTGTACGGATTTTATATAATTGAAGATTCAAGTCATGCCATTGGAGGTGATTATAAGGGGAGAAAAATAGGTTCTTGTAAGTATAGTGATATGAATATATTTAGTTTTCATCCTGTAAAAATTATCACGACAGGCGAAGGAGGGATGATTACTACAAATAATAATATTCTTGATGAAAAGTTAAAGTTATTACGTAGTCATGGAATAGAAAGAAATAGAGATAAGTTCAAAAATAATTATCTAGGACCTTGGCATTATGAACAACAGAGACTTGGTTTTAATTATAGAATGAACGATATTGAGGCAGTTTTAGGAAGAAGTCAATTAAAGAGAATTTCTGAATTTATTTCAGAGAGAAATATTATATATAATATATATAAGGACATATTAATTGATCTTCCAGTAAAGCTAAATCCAATACCAAAAGACGTTTATTCTTCCCTACATTTAGCAATTATCTCTATTAATAATTGCACAAAAAAGCAACATAGAATTATATTTGAAAAAATGAGAAGCCAAAATATTGGTGTTCAACTTCATTACTATCCAGTTTATTTAAATCCTTATTATCAAAGTTTAGGTTTTAAGGGCTTAAAGTTAATAAATGCTGAGCAATATGCGCATTCGAATTTTTCTATCCCTATTTACCCAGGTCTCCAAATCAATCAAATAAAAAGAATATCATTAGCTCTTAAAAAAAGTTTAGAATTTGCTGGCTTGTTTTAAATTAATTATTCAAATAAAAAATTATGAATGTACTTATACTTTCACCTTATCCAGAAAAATTAATAGAATCAATTGAAAAAGAAGGTGATCATCCTATCGTATGCAATGATGATTTTAATATAGATTATTTAAATTCGAACTCCATAGACTTTATAGTTTCGTATGGATATACGAAAATCATCAACAAAGAAATTATAAAATATATGAATAATTCTATTATCAATCTTCATATAAGTTATTTACCCTATAATAGAGGTTATTATCCAAATCTTTGGAGTCACATAGAAGGAACACCCTCTGGCGTTACAATACATAGAATTGATGAAGGTATTGATACGGGGCAAATATTGTTTAGAAAAGAATTAATTATAGATCAAAAAATACATACATTTGAATCATCGTATAAGATTCTAAAAAAAGAGATAGAAAGTCTATTTTTCAATTCATGGATACATATTAGAAAAGGGAATTATAAAGTAATTAACACGAAAGAAGTAGGAACTTTCCACTACAAAAAAGAAGGAGACCAGCTTTTATCTCAACTTGAATCTGGATGGAGTACAAACATTAAAGAGGCATTGAAAATATTAAAAATAAATAATTAAAAACATTATATATAATCCCTATTTTGTAGTAAATTAGTAAAGAAGTTTTTTAGTTTATCAAATCCGAGCTAGTATATCATAAGAGATAATTTTATTTGTGCCTGAATTAATTGAGGTCATTCCAGATTTTGAAGAACATATTAAATATTTATTTGATATCTTAAAAAATAAAAGATTTAATATTAGTCATGAGGAATTACCAAATTATAAGGATCACACTAGATTTGTAAAACATCACCCTTACCGAAAATGGTATCTAGTGAAAAATAACTCAGGTTTTTCAGGCTCAATATATATAACTAATTCTAATGTTATTGGTATTAATTTAATATCTAATAATAGTAAAGATTATCATGAGGTTATAACTTTTATTATTGATAATTTTAGACCTCTACCACCTATTAATTCGGAAAGAAGTAAATATTTCCTTGTAAATGCAAATCCAAATAATTATAACTTAATAGAGGCTTTAGAATCACTCAAAATGAAACATATTCAAAACACATATGCTTATAATGATAATGAAAAGGTGTAATTTAAAATTAAGTTTATTTTTGAAACTTTAATAAAATCTAATGTTAAGTTGAAAAAATAAGAGTATTTTGAACTAAAATTAAATCATTCAGTATAAGACTATGATTGAAATTGAAGGTAGGAAAATTGGTCTATCAGAACCACCTTATATAATTGCTGAGTTGTCTGCAAACCATAATGGATCCATAGAGAAAGCAAAGAAAACTATTCAGGCTGCGAAAGATTGTGGTGCAGATGCAATTAAATTGCAGACATATACAGCTGAGTCAATGACAATTGATTGCAACAAGGACGACTTTATAATTGAAGGAGGTTTATGGAATGGTTATAAACTTTATGACTTATATAATGAAGCAAGTACCCCATATAGCTGGCATAAGGAATTATTTAAATTTGCTAGAGATATTGGAATAACTATTTTCTCTACTCCATTTGACGAAAATGCTGCAGATTTACTTGAAAGTTTAAATACTCCTGCTTATAAAATTGCATCCTTTGAGCTTTTAGACTTGCCATTAATTAAATACATAGCAAGCAAGGGAAAACCTATGCTGATCTCAACTGGTATTGGAAATATAGAAGAAATATCTGATGCAATTGATTCGGCCATATCTGGAGGATGTAAAGATATTCTTCTTTTTCATTGTATAAGTAGTTACCCAACACCAACCAGCGAGGCCAACATCAGAATGGTCAACTTTTTAAGAGAAAAGTTTCAGTTAGAGGTTGGACTTTCAGACCATACTTTGAGTAACATAGCTGCTTTGACCTCAGTTTCTATAGGTGCTTCAGCTATTGAAAAACATTTTATTTTAGATAGATCTGAAAAAGGACCTGATAGTGAATTTTCAATTGAACCAAATGAACTTAAAGATCTAGTAGAAGGTACAAAAAACTGTTGGACAGCATTAGGATCAAATAAATTTAAGAGGTCAGAGTTAGAAGAGAAAAGCAAGATTTTCAGAAGATCTTTATATTTTGTCCAAGATCTAAAATCAGGTGAACAAATTTCGGAAAAACACATACGAAGAATCAGACCTGGTTTTGGGTTAGCGCCAAAGTATTTAGATAAAATAATTAATAAAAGAGTTTCAAAAAATATTGTTCGTGGTGATAGAGTCACTTGGGATGTCATAGATGATTAAGAATATTTATATTCTAGAATCAAGTATTATTATTGATTCAAATAAAAAGCTATTATGAAATATCAATGATGCATTTTATTAGGATAATAACTTTGATATAATTTATAAATTAAGCTATTTTTTTATAGTTTTCAATTTTAATTCTATCAAAATTCATTCTTCAGTCACACAATCAAATTATCACTTTGAAAGACAATGGGGCATAAAATCTTAATTATAGCTGCACATAGTGATGATGAAACATTAGGGATGGGAGGCACTATTGCTAAGCATGTGAAAAATGGAGATATTGTTTATGCTTTGTCTCTGACTAATGGAGTAGGGGCAAGGGGAACAACGAAAATGAAAGAAATTGATGTTCGTAATAAAAAAGCATTAGAAGCAGCTAGATTATTGGGTTTCACATGGCTTAAGCAAGGTGATTTCCCTGACAACGCTATGGACTCTATTCCTCTACTAAAGATTACCAAATTTATTGAGAGCGCTAAGGAAGAAATAGAACCAACTTTAATTTATACACACAGCGCCGCTGATTTAAATATCGATCATAGGATAGTAAGTCAAGCAACATTGATTGCTTTTAGGCCTCAAGATAAAGAGATTTGGCAAGAAATTCGTACATTTGAAGTTCCTTCGTCTACGGATTTTGGGCATAAATCTATAACTAATTTATTCAATCCGAACTTATACATCGACATCAAAGAATTCTGGTCTGAAAAAATTAACGCATTAAACGCATATACTAATGAAATTAGAGAGGCGCCCCACTCAAGATCTATCTATGGAATTAAAAATTTAGCAAAATACCGTGGAAGCCAAGTTGGTTTATATTACGCGGAGGCTTTTGAAGTAATCAGGAAAATAGAAAGATGACAAACTACGTTGTTGCAATGTCAAAGGATTGGTTTAATAGACATGCAAAATCTGCAGAATATAAAAAGTTATCTATTTTTTATATTCAAAAAAAAGAAGACCTTTCACTTAATAAATTAGATAAAATTAATCCGAAATATATTTTCTTTCCACATTGGAGTTGGATAGTTCAACCAGAAATATTCAATCATTATGAATGTGTTGTCTTTCATACAGCCCCATTACCTTATGGCAGAGGAGGTTCTCCCATTCAGAATTTAATATTAAACGGCTTTAAAAAGGCACCAGTTTGTGCATTAAAAATGAGTGATAAACTTGACGCAGGGCCAATATACAACAGAAAGGAGATCTCCCTTGATGGTAATTTAGATAAAATATTCACTAGAATTGCTAAATGCATAGATGAAATGATTATAGATATTTGTACAAATAATCCAATACCATTAGAACAAGAAGGTGAACCAACAGTATTCAAAAGACTTACATATAAAGATAATGAAATTAAAAAGAATTTTTCATTAGAGAATATTTATGATCGAATTAGAATGGTTGATGGGGTTGATTACAAAAATGCATATATCGATTTTGGAGAATACAGGATTGATTTAACCAATGCTGATATTGAAAACAATGAAATTCTAGCAAAGGTAAGAATCGTTAGAAAATAATATATTGTATTTATCAATTAACATATCCTGCAAATTTATATTATAGAAGAATTATAAAATTATATTTTAATTAATTTAAGAAAAAATTCGTATAGAAATTATAACAAAACATAGTGAATATTAATCTGGCCACGCTTCGGGTACTGAATCATTGTTCATAATACATTTGCATAAATGATCTAATTGAGGATTTTTACCTGGTAAAATTTGATCAAGTTTATTAAAACTAAAACCTTTAAAACGTTCACCAAAAGCTTTATTTGTTAAATTCCAGGGTATTTTAGATCTGATGAAATAAAAATATGCAAATAATTCTATAGTATTTTTATCAAGGTAAGGTGTTTTATTTTCAGCAATTAAATATTTTTTATATTCATCCTCATTTGATGGTTCTGCAATGAATCCTAGCCCACTATATGGTGTCTTGCCTGTAGCTACTACAGGTAAATCAGATAGAACCATTTCTAAACCAAGGGTGCCTGAGAAAATAATGCCTAAATCAATAAATGGGAATAAATCGTATGGTTTTATCTTAAACTCAGGGTTGATAAAGAAAACATTATTAGGCATATAGTTAAGATTCTCATTAATTATTTCTCTAATACTTTTAATCGAAGAACTTGTGTCATATTTCTCAGCAGGGTGAGGCTTTATATAAAGATTTACATCCTCACCATCCAAAAGTTGAATAGTTCGAGTAACCCAAGTAATGACATCATTGTATAAACCGTCAAAGTCAGACAAACCAATATCCCAATAAACATTTGAGAATAAAAAAATATTTCTTTTATCCAGATTAATTTTTAATCTGGATTTTATACTCTCAGAAGAATCATCATTATAATAATTCGATGTTATAAATATCTTAGATTTGCCTTTAAACCTGTCTTGTAAAAAATCATTTAATATTCTGTACTCATTATTATTAAGTGAAGATGATTTTCTATACTTACAATATTTTTCAAAGCGTTTATTAGATATAAATATATCATTCCAATTAAAAGATATTTTATTGAAATCAAACTGAGTTAGAGATATAGTTTTATACCTATCTCCATTAATCTTAAAATATTTATAATATCCTTCCCATGAACTATATACAGCCATATTGCAAAGGACTACATCTGGTTTCCATTTGGTATCAATTATATTTGCGATTTCAATAGTCGCTATAGCAGAAAAGGCATGATCAGATCTGACCTTTAATATTTTTACTTTGTCTTTTGGTAAAGCACCATAAAAATATCTAATTACTGAATCATTAACAATATTACTTACATTTATACCCTTATATATATAATTTAAGCCAGAATCAGATGCTATTGAGGATTGCTCTTTAATTTCTATTAATTTATTATTATCAAAAAAACTACTCAATTTAATACTCTTTAAGCCATAAAGAGGCGTTGTATTAATTTTATTAAGCCTGCAAGAATAACATGGGTCATTATCATTTTCATTCCTTACACTTTTTAGTTCACAACCCAATAAAAACTCATCACATAAAAGAACTTTTACTTCTGCTCCCCTTAGCTGAAGAGCCTTCCCAAGGGCAAGAATATGATGATGCTGATAATGGCTAGTCTCTACAATTGGAATCAAAACCTTCTTTCCTGAATACAAAAAACTTGAACTTGACTCATCAGTAAAAGAAATTTGTTTTACAAGTACTCTTCGCAATATTAATATTTCAATAAATTTAATAACTCTAACTAAAAAAAGACTTTTCTTAATATACTTTTTAAAAATCTTCAATCCATAAGTGAATATCTTATTTTCAGGTAACATCTTTTGAAGATATGTAATAAAATTATAGCATAAAAAAGTTACTGTACAATTTCTCAAAAACAATAATTGAAACTTTTTTATTATTTAAGAAATTATAATAAGCCTAATATTATTTTTTTTACATTTCATATTAAAAGCAAAAGGGAATATCTTAAGAAAGACTAATAAAAATTAGATTTCAAGCTATATGAATAATTTGTAAATTATTCATATTCTGATTAAATAATACTGAATAAACTAATAATAATAAATTAAATAATTTACAAAATAAAAAAAAAATAATAATTTAACCAATGATATCAAAAAAAATAAAACAAGTATTATATTTAAGAAAGGCAACTCAAAGGAGAAAAAATGAAAAAGAAAGAGTTAAAACTTGGCCTCATAGGACTATCAGAAGGAAATGGGCATCCATACTCATGGAGTGCAATTTTTAATGGCTACAATCATAAATTAATGGAAAGTTGTCAATTTCCAGTCATACCAAGATATTTAAATCAAAGAAAATTTCCCGATGATTGCATTGATTATGCAAAAGTTACACACATTTGGACTCAGAATAAGAGCCTTTCTGAAAAAATATCTAAAACCTGTTATATCGAAAATATAGTAGATGATTATGAGGATATGATAGGGAAAGTAGATGGAATTTTGTTAGCTAGAGATGATGCTGAAAATCATCTTAAAATGTCTAAACCTTTTCTATTAAATGGTTTACCTATTTATATTGACAAGCCACTTGCATTAAATCTACAAGAGGCACAAAAAATCATTGATCTACAACAATACAAAGGGCAGATGTTTTCATGTTCAGCATTAAAATATGCGGAAGAGTTCAACCCAAATAAAGATAAGATCATGTCTCTTGGCAAATTAATTTCTATTGATGCAATTATAGCAAATAGCTGGGAAAAGTATTCAATTCATATTATTGAACCCATCTTAAACCTAATACCTAATAAAGGTAAATTGATAAACCATATGAATTTCAAAACTGAAAATTATCAGAATTTAATATTGACATATGAAAACATTGAGAAAGTATCTATATCTACAATTGGCTGTTCAAAAGTAAAGCCTACTATTAATATTATTGGAGAGAATGGCAACCTTAATCTTAAATTTACTAATACTTTTGATGCTTTTAAGAAAGCTTTAATGGCTTTTACTATTTCAATAAATCATAAAGATTCAAATCTCAATGGAAATAAATTATTGGAAGCTATAAAATTAATTGAATTGGGACTTTAGAAATGAGTAGATCTATAATAATAACAGGAGCTACTGGCGTATTAGGAAAAGTTTTTGTCAATTACTTTCTAAATAAAGGAGATGAAGTTATAGCAGTTTCGAGATCAATAAAAAAATTAGAAAAACTAAAAGTTGATGTAATTAGTAATCAAAATAAATTAAAGATTATAGAATTAGATTTAATGAGTAACGATTTTGAAAATTCGTTTATAAAAAAATTATCTGAAATGAATCTTTCACCTTGCTGCCTCGTTAATAATGCAAGGTCAGTATCCAATTTAAAAATCGACAATAATCTTGGATTGGTAAGTGAGGATAAAATGATTAATGAATTTAAATTAAATGTTGTAGTACCATACAAACTAACAACAGCCCTAATTAATACTAAAAATCTATCACTTAGAAAAGTTGTAAATATTGGATCAATTTATGGGAAAGTTGCACCAAACTTAAAATTATATAAAGTGCCAGAAAGAGAGTCTCCTATTCATTACGGTATTGCAAAAGCGGCTTTGATACAACTTACTAAAGAACTAGCCGTGAGATCAGCAAAAAACAATGTAAACGTTAATTGCATTGCTTATGGTGGAGTTGAAGGGAGAGTAGATGAAGAATTTATCAAAAGCTATTCACAATTATGTCCATCTAGAAGAATGTTAAATAAAAATGACTTATCAGTACCACTAGATCTTCTTTTATCAAATGGCTCTGAGGGGATTAACGGTCATGTCCTAATGGTGGATGGTGGATGGACTATTTGGTAAAGATAATATAAACCACTGAATTGTTCTTATTAAGATTTAATTATAAATAAAATAAAACAAGAAAATATTCATTATTTTCTTAATTAACAGTATTTCAAGAAAATCTATCTATCTATCTAGAGGGGAAATAGAAATATTAAACTATTTATGCATTAGTATTTCTTATTTATTTACAAAAAACTTAAAATTTTATGCGGTTGATATTTTTTTATCTCAAAAAATATGAGGAAAAATATGATCTTACAAATCCTATTTTCTAATTTTATTTCTTAGGCTTAAACACAATTCAGCCATTAATAAGTCATCATAATTATCAATATCGACTGCTGAAATCCAATGAATTGGCTCAAATCGAGTATTCTTCATATAAAAGCTTTTAGTCTTAACAAATTCATCTCTTCTTGCAATCCATAAAGCACCAGTTGGACAAAATAATTCTGGAAGGTCTTGTGAACGTTGTTTTAAAGCATTTGGAAAAAGTTTTTCTGCTGTGCCATCCTTATTCAATTTCAATGCCCACCAAGGCATCATCCACCCATAATTAAAACAACTTATTTGTGAGTAAGAATTAGATTTCTTAAATACATTAAAACCATTGATAATATCATCAGAAGTTCTCATAGGACAATTCGCCATTAGCTGAGTAACGTAATTAAATGTTGTACCCCAATATTTTTCTGCTTGCTTAAGTGCAAAAAAAGTTGCATCACTAGAATGCGCGAAATCATCAGCGGCAGTCTCACGTAAAAAAGGTACTTCCGCATCAAATGAACGAGCAATATCTGCAATCTCTTTGCTGTCAGTTGAGACAATTACTTTATTAAATTTATTTGATTTAATAGCAGCTTGAATTGTCCACGAAATCATAGGCTGGGAGTTAAATTCTAAAATATTTTTTTTAGGCAAGCGTTTTGAATTCCCTCTAGCTAGTATTATTGCTATTGAATCTATAGACATCATAGATAAATATTTTTAAAACTCTAAAGATTTCTTTTACAAGATCCAATTGTTTTAAGTTAATATTTAACAAACTTAACAAAAAATATTTATTTATATATTTATCTTTAGTAGCTACGTATCAAAAGATATAAATATTATAAATGAAAGATAATGTTATCCATGAAAGCGTTAAATGGTTGCAATTATTCACTTTTTTTAGCAATAAGAAATCTTGATTTATTTGAAAAAATGGAGTATCTTCATTAAATATGTTTGAAAAATAGATGTCGCAAAAGATACTTTCAACGAAGGAGAATTACGAACAACAAAAAAGAAGCATATTTTACTCTTCTTCAGCTGTCTTTTGGGGTGTTATTGATAGAGACAAAGGATTAGATACCTCTGTATCATTGTTAAACCATTTTTTATTGAAAAGAGACATTAAGTCTGTTGCATTAAGACTATCAGTAAGAGACCTATTAGGAAAATTAGTTACAGAGAAAAACATAGAAATATCCGAGCCCAAAGTATATATATTCTCATTATCTAAAATACTTTCAAACAACTATAGCAAAGGAGAATTTTCCATATATGCAGAATTCTCTTCAAATGAGAATCTTGCAATACCATTCTGCGCAACAATGGGAATCATAAGTTCACCAAATACTATCGATCATATTCATGCATATGGAAGGGGAATTGAGGTAACTGAAATTAATTCAAATATTGATTTTAGAGAGTCTGCAGAAACTGGGTGGAGTGTTTCTCCTGGAAAGAATACATGCAATTTTGCAATTCTTCATAATGGAAGACTCTTTTCGACAGTGGGGGGGGAACTGGAAATCTATCAAGGTTTAAATAAGATACATAATTGCAATTTAAAGAAAATTGACTTAGCACCTTTTGCTACTCTTAAAATCAATCTAGAAGAATATTTAATCTCATCTGAAAAAGGGAAAAAGCTTTTAACAAATATCCAAAAAAGTAATTATGGAGATTATGATTGTAAGGTAAAACTCACTGGTTTAAAGGCAACATTCCCTAGATTATTATTTATTTCAACAGCAAATATTGAAAGCAAGGAAAAACCAAGTTCAGTCAATTTCGACTATCTAGATATGACACATTCAAACTTTGATTTTGACAATGTTGAGCAACCTAAAAGTAAACTTGATGTTGGTTATATTAATAATCCATCCTATCCTGATGATATAATTCATTCAGGTTTTAGATATTACCCTGCAAAGGAATTAAACAATTTAACTATCAAAGGTAATAGAGTTAATACTAATATTATAAATCTCCCAAAACATAGTTTTTTAAAAGTTTCTTCTCCCTCTGTTATTCCTTCAAGAATAGTTGGTGGAAATTGGGTAAAGTGGAAAAAATCTCCATTAGTAGGAGAATGCTCTACTGGTACTTTTATAGTTGAATATAATGAAAAAAAATCATTCTGGCATTGGGGGATGCTAACGCCTGATGCTTCAATTTACGAATCGAGGATTTCTCTGATAAATCCATTCTGTTCAAGCAGTAAAAAAAACTTATATAAGTTAAAAATATATGGAACAAATGGTCTAATTCATCAAGAAGATTTTCAGATTACTGGCTCATTATATAAATTTATTTTCAAGCCCAATGAAATTACCACCGAAAACATTCCTTTATGGTATGTTATAAATGGTGAAGGTATTGGTGGATATAATGTATTTACAACTTTAAGCTTCTCAGATGGTAGAGATGGATCAGTAGAGCACTCATTTTAAATATATATAGTCTATTAGCTATTGTTTTTAATTAAATATTGTCTAATATTAATTATATCTGATTGATTTTCATGAAATACTTTTCAAAAACATCATTAAAAAACAAATTATCATTTTTAAAATCAATAAGGATTCGCAATTTTCTTAAATTAATATACTTTTATTTCGTAAGGTCAAAGCTTTTAGAAACGCATAAAAACTATATATATACTGATGAAAAATTTAAATTTATCCATATTCTTGAAGCTATTAACTATCAAAGGATAGCGGGAAATGATGGAGAACTTATACCTAAGACTTTTTTTGAATTCGGATGCCATTCAGGGAGGACTTTCTCATCAGCCATTAATACAGCTAATTATTTTGGCATTTCTAATTATGAATTTTATGCATTTGACTCATTCAAAGGGCTTCCAATCACAAACAGCTCAGATGATGGTATTTTCAAGGCAGGAACTTTCTATACCTCAGAAGATAAGTTTAAAAAAATAATAAAAGATAAAACTTACTTTGATATGCCTAAAACAAATATTATCAAGGGTTTCTATTCCGATAGTTTAACTTTAGAATTGCAGAATAAGCTTCCAAAGGCAGGAATAATTCATATTGATGTTGATTTATATTCCTCTGCAATAGAAGTTTTAAGATTTATAAAGCCACTTTTGGTTGCTGGTTCATTGATTCTATTTGACGATTGGTATTGCTTTCCTGCAGGGTCAGAAAAAGGAGAAAGAAAAGCTTTTAATCAATTTCTAAAAGAAAATACAGATATTGAATATGAGACTTGGAAAGCATATTCTACATTTGGTAAGTCTATTTTCATAACAAAAATAGATAATAATTGAATTTTATTTAGTCAAATTATCTATATATAATGAATTTAGCAAAGTCCTCAACATCGATTTTTAAAAGAGATTCATTAATATATTTTGTACATTTCATTACTTCAATAATAATTTCTAGGAAGCTAGGCTTGGCCGCCCTAGGAATATGGTCAATTTTACAACTGATATCTTCTTATTCAGAATGTTTTGGCAGAACAAGAATTGAACTAGCAGCGATATATTTTATAGGAAAAAAAAAATATAAGGAAGAAGATGTATTAGCTTCAATTCATTTTGTTTTATTTATATCAACTATATTAATCTATCTTATTGGATTTAGTAATTTTGATTTAATCTATAACATGCTCTTCAAAGACATAGAGATAAATCAAAGCAGAGAAATGTCTTTAGTAATTTTATCAATACCTTTCTCATTTTTATACATATCATATTCATATTTTTTTATCGCCTTAGAAGACATTGCTAACTACAATAGAATTGTAGTTATATACTCATCAATACTATCTTCTTCTTCAATTTTCTTATTAAGTTTTACTCAAATAGGTTTGTTAGGAATAATATTTCCTTATTTATTTTCACCTTTAATCGCATCAATATTTGCAATTTTAGCTCTCCCAGTTGGCATAATTAAAAATGGAAATCATCAATATAAGATTACATATTCACTTTTAAAATATGGATTACAGTTTTATTTAACATCAATTTTTGCAGAATTTCAGATATCAGGTACTCGCTTGATTACAGCTTATTTACTTAATCCAGCGAACGTTGCGTTTATAGCACAAGGACAAAAGTTTACACAGCTTCAAGAAAAATTAGTATCTCCTCTACAGACAACTCTTCTACCCAGGATTTCACGAAGTTCTAAACTTCATGCAATAAATATCACATTAAAGGCTTTTAGAGTTTCAACTATAATTTTATTTCTATCAACTATATTTATATTATTAATAATTAGACCAACTATTGAATTAATTTATGGTCAAGAGTTCATTCCTATCGCTAATGTGATTTATATAATATTACCTGGATTATATTTTCGTAATCTAACCAAGATATTAAATTCTTATTTTTCAGGAGCGGGTAAAGAATTTGTGAATTCAACACTGCAAATTATTCCTACTATTTTGCAATTAGGTCTGTCTTGGTATTTGGTTAATAAATATGGTTTTATGGGAGGTGCGATTGCCATTTCTATCAGTATGCTTATTTTCGGTATTAGTTACATAGGCTTTTTCATTTATTTTGCAAAAATTGATTTAAAGAAATTAATTCCTAAAATGGAAGATTTTAATTATATAAAAGATTTTATCATCTCTAATATCAAAAATAAGTTATAAGTTAAGTATAGAATTGTTTATAATTATATTTTATTTACTGTTTTTTATGTAATAAAATAAGTTTAAAGTAGTTAATATAATAAAACTCAACGTTGAATTAGTTTTTCACACTCCAAAGCAATTATTTCACTCGCATTTCCATTTCCATAAGGATTAATAGCATTGGACATTTTTTGATATTCTGATGAGTTTGACAAAATATTATCAACACCTTCAAAGATACCTTTTCGATTTTTGCCTACCAATTTAGAAGCTCCAGACTCCAAGGCTTCTGTCCTTTCAGTCATGTTTCTTAAAACGAGTACAGGTTTTCCCAAGGCTGGCACCTCCTCTTGAAGCCCTCCAGAATCAGTCAAAACAAGCTTAGTTCGCTTAATTAGTGTTATCAGCTCATCATAAGGTAAAGGGTCAATTAGCTTTATTCTGGGATGAGATCCAAGAATATTTATCAATTCATCTCTTACAATTTTATTAGGATGCATAGGAATTATAAATTTGAATTTTTTATATTTATGTAGAATTAATTTGAAGCCTTCACAGATTTCGACAAGTGATTCCCCCCAGTTTTCCCTTCTATGAACAGTTGCTAATATAAAATCCTCATTTTCATGATATAGATGAGAATGATCATGATTGATATTTTTATTAGCTATAAATAAAAGTGAATCTATAACAGTATTACCTGTTACAAATATTTCACCAGAAACACCTGATTTTAATAAATTTATTTCAGATAATTTTGTTGGAGCAAAATGAAGAGAAGTTATTTGAGATATCAACCTTCTATTAGCCTCTTCTGGGAAAGGCTCGTGCAAGTTGTTTGTACGTAGTCCTGCTTCAACGTGAGCCACTGGTATTCCCTCATAAAATGCTGACAAGGCGGCAGCAAATGCAGTAGATGTGTCACCTTGAACTATAACTAAATGCGGTTTATATTTTTTAAACTCTATTTTTAAACCATTTAGAGTTTCACGTAAAATGTAACTTAGTGATTGCTTATCTCTCATTATCTCTAGATTATTGTCTTCAATTATATTAAATAGTTTTATAACATCACTAGCCATCTCTTTATGTTGGCCAGTAAGAACGACCCTGAGACAAATATTTTCTTTATCTTTAAGTTTATTAATAACTGGGGCTAATTTAATAGCTTCTGGTCTTGTCCCTAAAACAACAGTAATTACAGGAAGCATACAAAGTTACTGAATATAGATTTATTATACATTGTATAATAAACCTATATCTTAAAGTAAAATAATTTTAATTAAAAGTTTATAAAAAATAATTGAAAATGAATGAAAATTTAATTCCTATTTATAAACCATACTTAGAAGGAAATGAAAAAAGTACTTAATAGACTGCATAGACTCCGGTTGAATTTCATCCAAAGGGAAATATGTTTCTTTGTTTGAGAACTATTTCTCTGAAAAGCTAAATAAAGGTTTCTCTACTTCTGTATTTAATGGAACTGTTGCTTTACATTTAGCATTAAAAGTTTTCGATATTAAAGACGAAGATGAAGTAATAGTTCCTACTTTCACTTATATAGCATCAGTTAACTCAATTCAATATTGCGGCGCAAAACCGGTATTTGTAGATTCATGCATGGAGACATGGAATATCAATATAAATGAAATTAAAAGGAAAATAACTTCAAAAACAAAAGCAATTCTTGCAGTCCATTTATATGGATCAGTTTGCGATTTATGTTCACTAAGGAAAATATGTGATGAACATTCACTTTTCCTTATCGAGGATGTTGCAGAAGCGCTAGGATAAAAATTAAATGAAAAATATGCAGGCGAATTCGGAGATATATCTACATTCAGTTTTTTTGGAAATAAAACTATTACTACAGGTGAAGGTGGGATGGTTTACTCAAAGAGCGCGAAATTAATAGAAAAAGCTAATTACTTAAAAAACCAAGCTGTTGATCCAAAAAGAGAGTATTGGCATAGCGAAATCGGGTTCAATTACAGAATGACTAATATGCAGGCTGCAATAGGTCTCGCACAACTTGAACAATCAGAAATTATTCTTGAAAAAAACAGAACTTGGCCATCGAATACAAAAAGAATCTAAGAAGTTATCCAATTACTTTTCAAAAGCAAATCAAAGGATCATTTCACAGTTACTGGATGTTCTCTATTCTGTTAGAAAATGAAACTAAAAGAATTCATTACGAAAATATTTAAGAAAAATGAATATAGAAACTAGACCTCTTTTTAATCCTTCGCATAAAATGCCTCCGTTTTATTGCGAGGACATTTTACCAATCGCAGAAGGAATATCGAAAAAAGGATTATCATTGCCAAGCTTTCCAGGCCTTTTACCAGAGCAAACCATTTATATATGTAAAAATATTTCCAATTTCTTTGATGGCAATACCTAAGAAATTTATTCAACAATCAGTTATAATTATTTAATGCAATCAAATTCAAGTGAATAATTACTTGGACTGAGTATGTTTGCTCCTTCAAAATTTACTCCTGGAATATCCTGCCTTTGGAGAGGTTGTTCTTTGAAAATATTTTTCTCTTCAATTTTATATTCTATAAATAATATTCATCATCTTAAGTCTAAAGTTAATAAAAATGAATTTCTGTTTAGTTCTGTCAGATCAGCGATAACTGCAGTTTTAAATGCATTCAATATTGGAGAAGATGATGAAGTCATAATATCTTCCTTTACATGTGATGCCGTAAATAATGCCGTATTAGCAACAAGAGCAAAACCAATATATACATACATATCCCCAGACCTATCTATGAGTGAAAATTCAATTAAGTCATCAATAAATAGTAGAACTAAAGCTATACTAATTCAAAATACATTTGGAAAATTAGGAGTTTCTCAAGAATTAATAAAATCTCTACAAAAAGATAATATAATACTTATTGAAGATAATTGTTTATCAATCGGAAGCTCATTAAATAACAATAAATTAGGTTCTTATTGCCCAATAAGTATATGGTCTCTAGAATTTTCTAAAAGTTTTACTTTAGGATGGGGAGGAGTATTACAAGTCAATGATGAACAACTAAGAAAAAAATTACATGATCACATAAAAGGCATTAGTCAGATTTCAATATTAGAAGATGTTCAAAGAATATTTCAACTAATGACATCTCTATTATTTATTAAATTCTCTAATTTCTTTGGATTTATTCCTTGGTATTTGTTTTATGGTACAGGTATATATCGAAAATCTTCTGATGAAAATAGATTTTTTAAAAAAGGTGGGAAATTAATGGGCAAATTATCAACTCTTGTTTATTATAGTAACAAAAGCAAACAAAGATGGATATTTAAGAAAGCTAATAAAAACTATATGAAATTAGAATCAGTGGCGAAAAGTTTAAGATTGAATAGACCGATAATACCAAAAAATAATGAACATATAGTGTCTCCAAGATTTTCTTTTTTTATAAACCCAGATCAACATAAAGAAGTAAAAATCCTAGCAAAAAAATTCAAAATAGAAATTACCACTTGGTTCTCAGATGTGCCACCAAATTACAATAAAAATGAATATAATATCAAAAATTTATCATCTTCTATATTTATAAGTAAATGCATATTAAATGTTCCAATATACTGGACTTTTAATAATAAAGAAATAAATATTTTATCTGAATTTTTAAAATCAATACATATATATTCTATCCCTGTAAATAGCTCAATAAAACAATGAGATTAATTCAAAGTTCTAATAATTTATTACCACCATTAAGAAGTGAAAACATAATATACATTTTTCTTGGATTTGTATCTGTATGGCCATTCTATATTTACAGAAACTTATCTCCAGTTTTAATTAACTTTAATCCTAATAAGATTAGCGTTGGGCTTGATGGAACTCCAATTCCTATAGGGATAATTACTTTATCTATATATATATTTATTTTAATGATAAGAACTAATTCTGTTATCTTTTTAATAAAATCTATAATTTCATATGGATCAATCTTGGCACTTGTATTATTAAATTTTGATCCACTTAGAATACCTATATTATTATTTCCAATAATATATATTGTTATAATTACTCGATTAGCAAGAATACGTTACAATCCAAATGATGGATTTATATTTGGTTATCTTAGTGGATTAATATCTCTATGCTTAATTAATATTTTTTCTTTTTTACTTGTATCATTTGACAATCAATCATTCGCTAACATTAGTTATGTTAGACAAATATTTGGTTATGAAATTTGGCAGTTTTATGTTTCTTATTCTGCTGTTATATCACTTAGTTTTGGAGTATATACAATTTTCTTGGTAAAGAATTTCTCTATTCTTGGTAAATATAAATTATTCTTTTTAACGCTATCAATTTCAACTTTAATTGTAGCGGTAATGCCGCTCAGAAAAGCTGCTTTTTTAGATTTTATTGTTGTGATTGTCATACTAATAATAGATATTTTACCGAACCTATTTAGAACTCGAATAAAAAAAATATCCCTAATTACTTTGCTTTTATTATTGAGTGCTTTTTTAGCTTTTAATTTTCTTATTTTTTCTAGCAGAGGATTCCGTATTAATGATCGGTTAGAAGCACTATTACCTTTATTCGATATTATTAATAATTTGAACTTTGTTTCATTATTTTGGGGCTCTCAAAAAGGTTTTGGTGGGTATAGCAATCTTTTTGTGGAGTTATTCGTAAGGAATGGAATCATAGGTTTTATTGTTTATATAACATTTGTTATTTTCTGTATAAATAAGTATTTCAATACATTATATATATTAAGGGGTTCACAAAAATCCAGAAATAATAATATTCTAAGATTTATTTTCTTTAGTGTATTTATTGGTAATTTTGTGAATTTAAATTTTGGGGTACCATATTTTGTAGTTAATTTTGCTTGTATATTAACAAGCTTTAATTCTATTGATTATTTTTCAAGAAATAGATTACTAAAGTTTTAAAATATTTCTTGATTTATTTTTATAATTAAGTTTAATATTATTAATATGAAGCAGTTAATTCAGTCTTTTTCGGACGGATCTACCCAATTAGTAGATGTCCCTAAACCCTCTTTATCACCAAATAAATTACTTATTCAATCCTCAATTAGCCTTTTATCTTCTGGCACTGAAAAAATGCTGGTTGATTTTGGGAAGGCTAATTTACTAGGAAAAATAAAACAACAACCTGATAAAGTTAAACAGGTTTTAGATAAAGCTGCTGTTGATGGACCTTTAAGTGCTTTAGAAGCTGTACAAAGCAAGCTCCAACAACCATTTCCATTGGGCTATTCAAATGTTGGGAGAGTTATTGAAATTGGAGAATTAGTAAAAGATTTTAAGGTAGGAGATAGGGTTGTTTCAAATGGACCGCATGCTGAATTATTTACCACAACAAAAAATCTATGTGCTCAAATCCCTGATTCAGTTTCAGATGAAGCTGCTGCTTTTACTATTGTCTCTTCAATTGGTCTTCAAGGAATTCGTCTTGCCTCACCAAGCTTAGGAGAAACATTTTTAGTTTCTGGATTAGGGCTGATAGGATTACTAACTGGTCAAATATTAAAAATTAATGGTTGTAAAGTTTTAGGAATAGATCCAGATCGCAGAAAAACAGCTATTGCAAATTCTCTAGGTATTAAATCAATAACTCTCAAAGAAGAGAAAAATACTATTGACTGGTGCCTTGAAAATACTAAAGGTATTGGTGTTGATGGAACCTTAATTACAGCTTCTACATCCTCATCTGACCCAATTGATTTAGCTGCTAAAGCATCTCGCAAAAGGGCTAGAATCATCCTGGTAGGGGTGACTGGATTAAATTTAAAGAGAGAACTTTTTTATAAAAAAGAGCTTTCTTTTCAAGTTAGTTGCTCATATGGTCCTGGTAGATATGACATAGATTACGAACAAAAGGGAATTGATTATCCAATTGCATTTGTGAGATGGACAGAACAAAGAAATTTTGAAACTATTCTTCAATCATTAGAATCAGGTTTACTAAAAACAAACTCTTTAATTACTCATAGATTTCCTTTTGAAAATGCGCCTAAAGCATATGATTTAATAAGAAGCCAAGAAAATTCCCTTGGTATCATTTTTAATTATCCTAACAACATAAGCTTAAGCCAAACCATTGAAATCGAGTCACAACCAGAAATAAATTTCCAAGCAAAAAACCCTCAAATTAGTTTTATAGGTGCAGGAAATTATGCATATAGATCACTCATACCAGCTTTTAAAAAGGCAGGTGTAAATTTTCTTTCAATTTCTGCAACTAATGGTCTTCTTCCTAGTTTTATAGGAAAGAAATATAATTTTAAAAATAGTTCTACTGATGTGGAATCAATTTTAAATAATAAAGATTGCAATACAATTGTAATAGCAACTAGACACGATAGTCATTCAGAACTAATACAAAAATCTTTATCCTTAGGCAAAAATGTTTTTGTTGAAAAACCTTTATGTTTGACAACTAAAGAATTAGATGAGATAAAGAATGTTTACTTCGAAACGCAAAAGAAATTTCAATTAAACAAAAAGTCAACTCCTTTATTAATGGTCGGCTTCAACAGACGTTTTTCTCCACTAGTAAAGAAGTTAAAATATTACCTAAAAGATATTGAACAACCAAAGGCTTTTATTTACACCTGCAATGCAGGATCAATACCTTCAAATCATTGGATTAATGATCTTTCAATAGGTGGAGGAAGGCTTATTGGAGAATCTTGTCATTTTGTTGATCTAATAAGATATCTAACAGGTTCAAAAATAAAAGATATAAATGTAAACTCTGTTTCTAAGGACATAGTTTTAGGAGACACTTTTATATTGCAGGTTAGTTTTGAGGACAAATCTATTGCAACAATTAATTATTTTTCTAATGGGAGTAAATCTTTTCCTAAAGAAAGACTAGAAGTCTTTGCAGGAGGCAATGTCTTTCAGTTAGATAATTTCAGAAAATTAAAAGCTTGGGGAGCAAAAAATTACATTTCAAAAAAGATCTTAATTCAGGACAAAGGACAAAATCATTGTATAAAATCTTTTATAGAAGCAATTCAGTTTGCTAAAGCCTCTCCTATACCTATTAACGAGATTTTCGAAGTGCAAAGACTATTATTAAAAGCAATAAAAAGATGAAAACTTGTTGCGTAATAGGATTGGGTTATATCGGTTTACCTACTGCAGCCATTTTATCAAAAGTGGGACATAAAGTAATTGGAGTAGATACTAACGTTGAAGTAGTAAAGAAAATTAATAGTGGCAAAACGCACATCAAAGAGCCAAATTTAGAAAACCTTGTACAGGAATCTGTTTCCTCTAATACTTTGTCGGCTCAATCAAAACCCAGCAAAGCAGATATCTTTTTAATTACAGTTCCTACTCCATTTATTAAATCCAATTCGAGAATACCAAAACCCAATCTTGATTACGTTCAAACAGCAGCGAGGGCGATTTCAACAGTTCTTGAGCCAGGTAATCTAGTAATTATTGAATCGACATGTCCAGTTGGAACCACTAAAAAGATAGCTGAGTTGATTTTCGAGGAAACAAAGTTGAATGATAAGCAAGTAAAACTTGCATATTGCCCTGAAAGAGTCCTCCCAGGGAGAATATTAGAAGAGTTGATATCTAATGACAGAGTTATAGGAGGCCTAAATCCTGAATCATCAGATGAATGTAAATCCTTTTATCAAACTTTTTGCAAAGGAGAGATTCATATCACAAATTCAGAAACCGCTGAAATGGTAAAACTTTCTGAAAATGCTTTTAGAGATATAAATATTGCTTACGCTAATGAATTGTCCATGATATGCGATATTTCCTCAATTAATGTTAACGAATTAATTACTCTTGCTAATAAACATCCTCGTGTAAATATTTTAAACCCTGGATGTGGAGTAGGTGGGCATTGTATCGCTGTTGATCCATGGTTCATTGCCTCAGCACAACCTGAAAATACAGATATAATTCAGGCAGCTAGATTAGTTAATGAGAAAAAAACATCCTGGGTAATAAGTCAAATAAAGGAAAAAGTTTATAATCTACAAAATAAAACTCAAAAACAAATAAATATAGGATGTTTCGGCTTAACTTTCAAACCTAATATTGATGACATCAGAGAGTCTCCCGCCATAAAAATAGTCACCAATCTCATAGAAGATGGTTATAAAGTATATACATGTGAACCAAATATTTCCAATCATCCCAAAATAAGTCTTTATACTTCGGAAGAGGTTATAAATTGTTCAGATATTCTTGTATTTTTAGTAGCTCATTCTAAATTTGAAAATTTAGAAACTAAAGATCGGGATATAGTGAATTTATGCGGATTAAAGTTAAAAAATTAATTAGGCTTTTAATCACCTTAAAAGATGTTGGCTTAATAAGAATTTCTCTTAGATTAAAGTATGAGTTAAGGAGGATTATTGATAAATATTTACCTTTTAAGTTGGCAATTTATTTAACTAAAGGGACTCAGACAACCCCAAATTTAAATAAAATCCCAATTAGAAACTTTTCCAAAACTATATCCTGGCCTAAACAATATACTAATTATTGCAACCAAATTACATTTAAATTTATAAATCAAGAAGAAATCATAAGTGAACCTATTAACTGGAATAATACCAATTTTTCTAGACTATGGATATTTAATCTTCATTATTTTGATTGGTCTAGAAAATGGCTTGATGAAGCTATAATTAACAATAAATGGCAAGAGAGTGCTCGTGGACTTTCCTATCTAATTGATAACTGGATTGATTCTAATACAACTAAAGAAGGTGATGGTTGGCATAGTTATACGACATCCCTTAGATTAAGAAATTGGCTATTGCTTTTCCAGATTTGTCCTAACCTTAATTCGCCAAAAAGATTACGTTCTTTATGGCATCAACTATGTTGGCTAAGGTCTCATCCTGAATCATGTCATGGTGGAAATCATTGGCTAGAGAACATAATCTCTTTGGCTATTGGAGGACTACAATTTGAAGGTTCTTACTCAAATGAAATATATAATTTCGCAATAAGAAATTTACAAAAAGAATTAGGCTATCAAATTCTGAATGATGGTGGACATGAAGAAAGATCAGCAAGTTATCATATTTTAATTTTAGACCATTTAATAGAATTAGGTTGTTTATTAGAAATTTTCAAAAAGGAAAGACCTTGTTGGTTAATCAAACACATAAAAGAAATGAAGGGTTGGTTAGACTCAATAAGATTAATTAATGGAAATTTCCCCTCTTTTAATGATAGTGCAAAGGATTCCTGCCCTTCATTGGATACTACAATTGCATTTGCTAATAGTTTTTTAACAAAAAATCCAGAGAATTTAAATGGTGTCAGGGGTTTTTTATTATCTACAGCTTTTAATAAAGAACTCACATTCCCAGCAAAAACAAAGTTAGCAATAAAAGAAGAAGCATCCTTAACAGATTTACCTAAGACAGGTTGGGCAATACTTCGTCCTGGATATGGATGGGAATTAACATTTAAATGTGGGGTAGCATGTCCTCCACACTTAGCGGCACATGCACATTCTGATTTATTAAGTTTTGATTTATACAATTTAGGGGAAGAAGTAATAGCTGAAACAGGTACTAGCACATATGATTTATGCTCAAAAAGACATTATGAAAGATCAATCAAATCTCATAACACACTTCAATTAGGAAAGAAAAATGGTTCATCTATTTTGTGGATAGAGCCAATAGATATTTGGAGCAGCTTTAGAGCAGGAAGGAAAGCAAATACATTAAGGAGGAGTTGTGGTAAAAATGATAAATGGCTATGGGTACAAGGATCTCATGACGGGTTTCAATCAATAGGAGGTTATCATTTTCGTTCGATTTCTATTCGATTAGACTCATCCGGACTTCCTATAATAGTTATTATTGATCAAATAAATACCATAAAAAATAATATAATGTTTAGGAGTTGGTTGCATACATCAAAACATTTTTCTAATTTACAAAATAGTTCTATACTTAATAGTAAATATTTCCATAATTCGAATATTTCAAAAACAACCTTAAAAGATAAAAAGGGATATATTTCATATGGATTTGGCAAAAGAAAAACTAGAAAAGTAATTCAGATGTCAGGAGAAAATAATCTAGGGAATAACATATTAGTAACAGTCATTGCGAATCCTTCTCTTAATGTATACTGCGAATATAAGAATTCTATTTCAGTTAAAGTATTATTGGAGATGTACGGGAAAATTGAACTAGATCTAACATCGGAAAACCCCTCAATAACACATGAATAGTAAAGTAATAAAAGATAGCAAAAATAGCAAAATATTGGTTTTTTGCTATCACTATTTCCCAGACCACAGTGCTGGAGCCATAAGGGCAAAGTTATTAGTAGAAAAACTTAAACAAGTTAATAAGGACGCAAATATTACTATTTTTTGTAGTGTCCCAAGACGATATGGAAAAAAATACTCCTATAAGAGCTCAACCCCAAAAGTTAATAGAACAATTAACAACGAAAATATTAATATAAAAAGATTTTGGGTTCCTTATCTTGGATCGACAATCATTGCCACTGTTGTTTCTTATATGTTTTATTTTGTTCAGGCATTGTTTTACTCATTATTCATAAAACCAGATATTATCATAGCAACAAGTGCAAAGCTATTAACATCATTTTTAGCAACTATTTCTGCAAAAATAACAAGAGCGAAGCTTTTTATTGATATAAGAGATACATTCTGCGATAATTATTTTTACTTTTACAGGTGGAACAAAAGAATATTAATAATTAGTCTAATAATTTTAATTGAGAACTTCATTATAAGGTCTGCAAATTCTATCAATATAGTTTCAACTGGTTTTACAGATGCCTATCACGGATGGAAAGAGATTTTAAGAAAGAATTCAACTTTATTGACAAATTATCCTAATGGTATAAATAATGAATTCGTAAAATCGATGCAAAAAAGTTCAAATAGAAAAAATAAAACTGATGACAAGTACCATGTTATTTATGCTGGTAATTTAGGAGAGGGTCAAGATTTACTTTCTCTGATAACTGCAATAAAAAAAGACAAAAATACGATAAGTAAGATGTTAGAAAATCAAATTAAATTTGATATCTACGGAGCAGGTTCGCAGTTAGATTCGATAAAAGAAATGATCGAAGGAGACATAATAGAAAAAGGAGAAAACCTCTTATCTAAGGTTATTGATTACAAAGGATTTATACCACGAGACAATATAAAAAATGTTTATGAAACTGCTGATTGTCTTATGCTTCAACTTGGAAGTTACCATTCACTTTCAATGGTAATTCCTACCAAGTTTATAGAATATTCTACAACTGTTCTACCAATATTATACGGAGCAAAAGGATTTACAAATGATTTTATTAGTAAAATCCAAGGAACTATTCCCTTCAAGCAATACGATCCAAATAGTTTCTACAATGCAATTGTGAAATCTAAACAAACAATAGTTGAAATCAAAGCAAGGAATTCTTTTATAGAAAAGTTCGACACAGACACAATTTATGATATGTACGCAAGACATATTTTGGGAAAAGAAAGTTCACCTATACAAAACTGGGTAGAACATATAAATAAAAAAAATTAACATAGATTTACTAATGAAAATTTTTATTCTAAATAAAATATCTTCTCTCAATATAAGGGATTTCGAATTAATTTATCAAAAATTACCATACCTAATCCAAGCTATTATTATTTCACTACATGGATACAAAATCCAAAAAAACAGATTTGGCAAGTTATTTAAAAAAAACTATAGTGAATCATTAGTTAATTATCATAAATCTATTAGTGATATTAAAAAATATCAAAACAACAAACTAAAAAGAGTTTTAAAAGCAGCCTCGCAGACAAGTTATTGGAATGAGAAGTTCAAAATATATGGTATAAATATTCATGAAAAAGACCTTAGAGAAGAAATTAAAAAACTACCTATTTTAACAAAAGAAGAGCTTAAAAAGAATATTAATAAAATGATTTTAAATAAATATCAAGCACAAGATTTTGGCTTAGAAAAAATAAGGATTTCTCATACAAGCGGAACAACTGGCAGCGGACTTATTTTTAAAGAAAATGAAGAATGTGAAGCAGCTAGATGGGCAACATGGTGGAGATATCGGAACTTAAATAACATTAATTTTAAAATGTGGTGCGGAGTCTTCACTGGAAGAGCAATCATTCCATCTAAAAAAAGTAACCCGCCATATTGGCATATAAATATTCCAGGGAAACAAATTCTTTTTAGTATCTATCATTTATCTGACTCAACTGCTATTCACTATTTAAAGAAGCTTAAAAAATCAACTATCAGCTGGATTCATGGTTACCCCTCAGCCTTGACTTTAATTTCAAAGTATATGATAAAGCATGAAATAAGCCCTTTAGATAATTTAAAGATAATCACTACTGGTGGAGAAAATCTATTACCTCATCAGAAAGAATTAATTCACAAAGCTTTTAAGGTTAAGGTAAGAGATCATTATGGTCAAGCTGAAGGAGTAGCTAATTTCTCGCAAATAAAAAACAATGAATATCAAGTAGATGAAGATTACTCAATAGTTGAATTCGTTCCAAGAAGTAGACAAAATGAATACAAAATAATAGGGACATCGCTTAATAATCTAATTTTACCTTTAATTAGGTATGACACAAAAGATATTGCCTTTATTTCTAATTTAAAGAACAAAAATGATCTTTATAATTGGAGAGTAGTTGAAAAAATAGATGGTCGTGAGGAAGATTACTTAGTTTTAAAAGACGGATGCAAAGTTGGAAGACTTGATCATATTTTTAAAGATCTGCATAATGTAGTAGAAGCTCAGTTTATACAGCACGAGAAAGGAAAAGCTGATTTGCTTGTAGTTTTCGCGAAGGGAGAGATAGTGTCAAAATCATTAAACACTCTTCACGAAAAACTTCAAAAGTATTTAAGCAATAGAATAGATATTAATATAATTCAAACTGAATCTATCCAAAAAACAAACTCTGGTAAATTAAGATTTTGTATTAGTAGCATAAAATAATTTTCTAAAAAATTATTGCGTTCTATTAGAATCAAAATAGGAAATATAAATTTAAATTATTATGTATAATACATTTAAATCCTTGGTAAAATGACAGTCAATCAGATTATATTATATGAATTAAACGAGGTTCCAGACATAATTTTCTCTAGATTTAGAGAAAAATCAAATAAATTTGGAAGACTTATAGATAAATTTACTTATTATAAAACAATTTCTTTAGATAATGTACCACTATCTCCATGGATTACTTGGTCAACTGTCCATAGAGGAGTAACATATGAAAAACATCAAATTAAAAACCTAGGCCAAGACATTAGAAGCCAAAATGAGCTTTACCCTCTTGTTTGGACCGATTTAAAAAATAAAGAATTTGATGTAGGAGTATATGGGTCAATGCATTCAAATGTACTTCCTTTAAATTATAAAGATTATAAGTTTTATGTACCAGATCCTTTCTCAGATCATTCAAAATGTGAACCGGAAACACTAGAACCAATACAGGATTTCCAACTGAAATTAACCAGACAGTCATCTAGAAATGTAAAACGTTCTTTTTCTAATGAACTCTCATTAAAATTAGTATTTGGTCTTCTAAAAAGTGGTATAAAGTTAAAAACTTATTTGAAACTAATCAAACAATTAATTCATGAAAAGATAGATAAATTCAAGACTAATAGAAGACGTGTATTTCAATCAATACTTAATTTTGATATTTATTATTCACTTCTTAAATTACATTCTCCAGATTTTTCTTGCTTCTTTACTAACCATGTTGCCTCAGCAATGCATCGATACTGGGAAGCTTCATATCCTGAGGATTTCAAAGGAAATAATAAACAAGATGAAACATGGATAAATAGCTATAAAAATGAAATTGACTATGCTATGGATGTTGCTGCAAGTCAGTTAGACTCATTAATTAAGTATGCAACTAATAAGCCTAATTGTGAAATCTGGGTATGCACCTCAATGGGACAGGCTCCTGTTTTAGATTACACACCTGTTAAAAGCCAACTATATGTTATGAAGCCAAAAGAATTAATTCAATCTATTGGCTTAAACCCTGATTTATTTGAGATTATGCCGGCCATGATGCCTAGGTGGACTTTCAAAAGTGAAAATAAAAACATTAATGACTTATCGAATGCATTAAAAAGACTTACCTTAGATAAAAGACCAATTGAACAAATGCTTTATGAATCTAGTTTAACTATTAAGATAAACCATATCAACAAAATGCCACATATTGAGCTTGACAATGTTCAAATAGATATAAATAAAGTTGGACTTGAAATGGTCAATATAGAAGATAACTCCGGATCATCTGCTTATCATATCCCAGAAGGTGTTTTACTAATTTATGGCTCAGATTCAAATAGATATTTAGATCACGGTGTTATCCCAACACATAATATTAAAGATTTAATTTCCTCAAGTCTTGAGAAAAGGTAACCTCTGAAAAATAAACATCTAATATGAAATCTAAATATTAATATAACTCTTAAAAATAAGAATTTTCAATTCAAATTTGTATAAATCATATAGGATTTTTAAAATCGATTTAATTCAGTAGCTTATATAGAGAAAGTGCTGTAACTAAAGGTGTAACAGGTTCAGTCAAAGATTTTAATCCTACTGTTAACTTATTTAAACTACTTGAATTAACAATTACAATATCTTGATCCATTAACGGAGGGTTAGATTCAGAAGATACACCTTCAGATAAATTAATTTTGTACCTTTTCTTTGTAACTGTTCCATTTCGATTAACTCTTACTAAGTCAACATTTCCTTTATTTGCTTTCCATTCAATCGGTCCGCCAGCATTGTATATAGATTGTACCAAAGGTGTATTAGCCATTAACTCTAATCTACCTGGATTATTTACTTGACCAATTACGTTAATTGTTATTGTTTTGGGAGATAAATTTGCTTTTGCAAATTCCATAAGCTCCTTTGGGATATCTTTTGCTTTAGTTAATTCAATAATATCGCCATCAAAAAGCAAAATATTCTGACTATGTAATCCATTAAGAATCAATGTCAATAGATCAATACTAGCCATCTTATATTTCGGTTCTTCTCCTGGAAGTCTCCTTTTTAATAATACTTTTTTTAAATTAGCCTCCTGCGTAATTCCACCTGCTTTTTGAATAGCCTCCATAACAGTTGGAAAGCCGCTATTAACGATTTCCGAACCACCTTGTAATTTCGTTCTTTCCTGATTTGTTAAAGAATAAATTCCAGGACTTTCAACTGCACCAATTACAGATACTCTAATTGGTCTAGTCTCATGAATTGTTAAGTATAGATATGGTCTCAAAAGCTCATTACTATATTCTTTTTGAATAAGATTGGATGCCTCTTTTAAAGTTAAATGGCTAACGAACTGAGGGCCAATTAAAGGTAGAACAACTGTTCCATCACTTAAAACTTTATATTTTCCAGAAAAATCAGGTTCATCAAAAAGCTTTAATTCCAGGACATCTCCGGGTCCTATAATATAAAAATCTTTTTTTATTATATTTTCTTTTAATTTTAATTCTTTTAAATCATTTATTTTTTTGTCTATCTTTTCTGTGTAATTATCTTCAGGCTGTACTAATAATGGTGAAATAAAAAGAATTAGAAACGTACTAATTAATGAAAAAAGAAGTTTGTTTCTTTTCTTTTCTATCTTCAAAATCACATTTTTCATTAAATTATTTACCTATTTAAACCCAGCATCTTATTTTTTGGTACCAATATATTGAATTTGGTATATAGTTTTAACAAAATCAATTTTATAGGGGGAAATTTGATATCCAATAAAAATACCAACCCTTTAACAATAAATTCAAATCAGCAAAAACAAAATAATTTTGCTGATTTAATTTTAGAGCAAGATGAGCTTGATCTAAAAGAGGCATGGAGAGGAGTTTTACGAAGAAAAAAATGGTTTGCTGTTACAACAGGTCTTTTTATCGCAGGGACAGTCTTGCTATCAATTCACGCACGAATATTCCGACCTGTTTATCAAGGTTCATTTTCAATACTAATCCAAGACCCAATGGATATAAATAACACTAGAAATAAATCTATTAGTTCAGCTTCAAATAAGGCATCTTTTTATCAAGCTATTGCCTCAAATACACTTGATTATAATTTCAGCACCTTAATTAGGTTACTCAAAAGTACAAATTTCATTGAACCAATTGCAAAAGAATTTAAGTTAAGTCCAAAGAATCTTTCTAAGATGATAGATATAAGTCAACCTTCCTCAACATCATCAAGAAACGAAACTGCAATCTTAAATATCAAACTAACTATAAAAAACATAGAGCAAGGTAAAGCAATTTTAAATAAGCTCTCAGATTCTTATTTAAAAGCATCTTTAATTAGCAAGCAGCGAAAGTTAAAAGATGGTTTGCAATTTTTAAATCAGCAAGCACCTGCTATTCAAAAGAGAAAAAACGAATTGGAAATAAAGCTGGTTAAATTCAGGGAAAAATACAAAGTAATCGATCCCCTGCTTGAGGGAGAATATTTAAAAAATGATCAAAATAATATTAAGCAAGAAATATTATTACTTAAATCAGAAAGAGAGCGCCTAAAGAGTATTCGTAAAGAAATAGAAAATGGTAATTTGACAGCTAGAAGTTTTCAAGAAAAAATTAATGCATCTGTAACTGTGAGCGACGTTGATGAAAGCCTTTTCCAACAATCATTAATATTAGAGAATGAAATTGCAAAAGCTAATTCAAAGTACACACAAGGCTCAGAAATAATTAAAAGTCTTAAAATAAAGCTAGAAGCTATTAAACCAAGACTATTAAAGAGTCAACTAGAAGCAATAGATACAGCATTGATACTTAACTCTGGGAAATTAGAATATTCTAAGGAAATAAAAAATAAAATTGAAGATGATTTCGTACTCCAACCAGCACTAATAAAAAAATATCAAGACCTTAAGCAGGAACAAGAACTTGCAAATCAAAATCTTTTGGGTCTTACATCTGCTATAACTAATTTTCAATTAGAAATGGCACAAAATAGCATTTCATGGAGATTAATTTCACCTCCTAAAATGGATAAGAACCCTGTTAAACCTTCTATTAAAAATAATACGATAATTGGTACATTACTAGGATTAATAGTAGGACTTATTGTTGCATTAATTAGAGATCGAATGGACTATGTTTACCATTATCCTGAAGAGATTAAAGAAGAGTTTGATTTGCCTTTACTTGGTCATCTACCATTTATTAAAATATTTAAAAACATAAGAGAAGACAATGCATCAATATTAAACCTAATAGAAGAAAAAACTTCAACAGATGATGATAAAAATTCATTACAAACAGATCGATATCAAAGATTTGTCTATCAAGAAGCTTTTAGAAATTTATTTACTTCAATTCGCTTTCTTAATACTGATAAGCCAATCCGTTCATTAGTACTTACAAGTTCATTACCAAGAGAAGGAAAGACTCTAGTAAATATTTTACTTGCAAAAACGCTGGCCGATATGGGAGAAAGAGTTTTATTAATTGATGCTGATATGAGAAAACCAAAAATACACATTCGTCTAAGCATGAATAATTTGCTAGGTCTTTCGAACCTTCTTACCGATTCAAGTCTTAGTTCAGATGATGTAATTCAGAAATTAGATAATATAGAGAATCTAAGTGTAATTACTGGAGGAACAATACCTCCAGACCCAACGAGATTACTTAATTCTGAACGTATGAAATTAATATTAAAAGAATTTTATGAATCTAATAAATATGACATGATTTTATTTGATACTACTCCTGTACTAGGTTTAGCAGATTCAGTACTTCTTTCAGAAATTACTGATGGTGTAATTGTATTAGTTGGTCTTGGGACTGTTAATAGAGCATTACCAAAAGAATCTATAAATAGATTTATTAATAGCAAGGCATCACTCTTAGGAACAGTATCAAACGGAGTAAAAGAAGAACTTGTTAAAGATACTAAAAAAT